>Ga0224555_1000069_pt1 | contig 127680 bp, 113 predicted proteins | sample 714S23034metaG_FD_180687 | JGI IMG/M metagenome (GOLD analysis project Ga0224555, IMG submission 180687) | Peat soil microbial communities from Stordalen Mire, Sweden - 717 S2 30-34 | ecosystem: Environmental > Terrestrial > Soil > Wetlands > Peat | place: Sweden: Norrbotten County, Stordalen...
GCGGTCCGGGCTTGCCGCCGGAGAGCACCGGGCTGTCGGTGGGCTCGACGGCGATAGCCTTGAAGGAGGGCTTCAGCGGCTTGATGTAGCGGGCCACGCCGGTGATGGTGCCGCCGGTGCCGGTGCCGCTGATGAGAATGTCCACCTTGCCGTCGGTGTCGTTCCAGATCTCCGGGCCAGTGGTGGCCTGGTGAATGGCCGGGTTGGCGGGGTTATTGAACTGCTGCGGGATGAAACCGTTGGGGGTCTTGGCCAGAATCTCCTCGGCCTTGGCGATGGCGCCCTTCATGCCGCTGGGGCCGGGAGTGAGCACAATCTCGGCGCCAAAGGCCAACAGCAGCACACGGCGCTCCAGGCTCATCGTCTCCGGCAGGGTGAGGATCAGCCGGTAGCCCTTGACGGCGGCCACAAAGGCCAGCGCGATGCCGGTGTTGCCGCTGGTCGGCTCGATCAGCACGCTCTCTCCGGGCTTGATCTTGCCAGCCTTCTCGGCGGCCTCGATCAGCGCCAAACCGAGGCGGTCTTTTACGCTGGCCACCGGGTTCTGGCTCTCCAGCTTGACCAGTACGGTAGCGGGCAGTCCCGCCGCCAACTTGTTCAGTCGCACCAACGGGGTCCGTCCAATGAGTTCAGTAACATCCGCGGCAATACGCGCCATGATGATCTCCTCTTTCCGGGATACAATCCCAGTCGTCTCAAATTTTTTGGGTGTGATGGTCAAGCTGTCAGGCAGGGAAGACGGCGCGCGAATGGGGCGCACGTCTGCATCGCGGCTGGCACCAGGGCGGTGTTAGCGACATCGAGGCATACGAAGAGCATAGTACCGGAACGCGGCTGGTGGCAAGCGGAAGCTTTCAGCAGTTTTCAGGCTGGGTGGAAGAAAGGCTCTCCCGGCGGGAGTCCGCCCGGCAAGGCAGGCGTGGAACCTGCGGCGGCGTTTCATCGAAAAAATAACCAGCCTGGGCAGGACGCAAGGGCCGGGAAAATGGCGGTGTATATATGTGCCACTAGTATATATGTGCCACTATGCGATACGGAAGCCGCGTTTTGAGCCCGTTATGTGATTCTAAAGGATAAAAAACCCTCAGGGTGCTCTCAAAAACCCCTGCCGGGAAGCAAGAAAATCCATAATGCAAGAAATTCTGCGCGAAAATTGCACAAAATTACCAACTTCAAGCGATTCGCATGTGACCTTCAACACATGCAACTGTATACTTTGGCGATAGTCGTAGTAGCGACGAATTTAATGCCGCAAAACGCAGTCGGCTGTCTGGATGACTTGCGCGTGCCCAGCCTGAGATCCGCTTCGTTTCCTGATGAAGCGCGGGGCTGCCATGCCGCCATCCTCTCATGTGGACCGCCGCGGCGGAATTCTACCGACGGAGGCTTTACCCCATGACGCATAGCGTGGTGGATCAGGCGCTTGCTGGAAATGCAGGCCCAACTGGAACCGATACAAAATATGTGTACTCTTTCGGCGGCGGCACGGCCGATGGCAACGGGAAGATGAAGGATGTGCTGGGCGGCAAGGGCGCCGGATTGGCCGAGATGACCAACGCCGGACTGCCTGTTCCCCCGGGATTCACCATTCAGACCGAGGCCTGTCGCGAGTACATGCGTGGCGCCATCAACCCCCAGGTCGACATCGAGATGCACGCCGCCCTCGAGCGGCTGGAAAAGTTGCAAGGACAGAAGCTGGGCGCGGGCGTGAATCCCCTGCTGGTCAGTGTCCGCTCCGGCGCCAAGTTCTCCATGCCGGGCATGATGGACACGATTCTGAATCTGGGGCTCAACGATAAAGCCGTTGAAGCCGTGGCCAAGCTGAGCAACAATCCCCGCTTCGCCTACGACTCCTATCGACGCCTCATCCAGATGTTCTCCGACGTGGTTCTCGATGTGGAGAAGAAGAAGTTCGAGCACATCTTCGACAGCGTCAAGAAGCGCGAGAAGATCAAATTTGATTATGAGCTCGGCCCCGAGGCGCTGAAGGAGATCATCGCCGAGTACAAGAAGCTGGTCAAAAAAGAGACCGGCAAGGAGTTTCCGCAGGCGCCGCTGGATCAACTGGTCCAGGCCCGCGACGCGGTCTTCCGCAGTTGGCAGAATGAGCGCGCCAAGACCTATCGCCGCATTAATCGCATCGACGACTGGCTGGGCACGGCGGTCAGCGTGCAGGCCATGGTCTTCGGCAACCTGGGCGAGAACTCCGGCACCGGCGTGGGCTTTACGCGCAATCCGGCCACCGGCGAGAAGGTCTTCTTCGGCGAGTACCTGATGAACGCGCAGGGCGAGGACGTGGTTTCCGGCGTCCGCACGCCGCTGGCGATCAGCGAACTGGAGCGCGCCATGCCCCAGGTTTACGAGGAGCTGCGCACCATCACCGGCAGGCTGGAACAGCACTACCGCGACGTGCAGGACTTCGAGTTCACCATCCAGGACGGCAAGCTCTACATGCTGCAGACGCGCAACGGCAAGCGCACCGGCCTGGCCGCCGTCCGCTTCGCCATCGACATGGTCAAGGAAGGCCTGATCACCGAGGAAGAGGCCATCTTCCGCGTCGAGCCCAACCAGTTGTACGACTTCCTGGTTCCCCGGCTGGTGGAAAAGGGCGAGAAGATAGAGGTGCTGGCCACCGGCCTGCCTGCCTCGCCCGGCGCGGCCGTGGGCCAGATCGTCTTCACCGCCGAAGAGGCGGTCAAGCTGTATGCCAAAGGCCACTACAAGTCCATCATCCTGGTGCGCGGCGAAACCACCCCGGAGGACATCGCCGGCATGGAAGTGGCCGCCGGAATCTTGACCTCCCGCGGCGGCATGACCTCGCACGCCGCCGTGGTCACGCGCGGCATGGGCAAGTGCTGCGTGGCCGGCGCCGGCGATTGCACCGTCGACCAGGACAAGAAGGAACTGCGCGTCAAGGGCCGCACCTTCAAGCAGGGCGACTGGATCTCGCTGGACGGCACCACCGGCCGCGTGATCGCGGGCAAGCTCAAGACCATTGATGCTCAGCCCGACGATCCGGATATGGTCAAGTTCATGAGCTGGGTCGATCCCGTTCGCCGGCTCAAGATTCGCGCCAACGCCGACATTCCCCGCGACGCCAAGCTGGCCCGTCTGTTTGGCGCCGAGGGCATCGGCCTCTGCCGCACCGAGCATATGTTCTTTGCCGAGGACCGCATCGAACACATGCGCACCATGATCCTGTCGGACAACGAAAAGACCCGCCGCGACGCTCTGAAGAAGCTGCTGCCTATGCAGAGAGCCGACTTTGTGGGCCTCTTCAAGGCCATGGAGTCGCTGCCGGTCACGATTCGCCTGCTCGATCCGCCGCTGCACGAGTTCCTGCCCAAGCGGGAGGATCTGCTGGTCGAAATCCAGCACCTGGAAGACACCAAGCCCCGCTCGCCCAAGCTCAAGGAACTGCGTCCGCTGCTGGCGCGGGTCCAGGAGCTGCATGAGACCAACCCCATGCTCGGATTGCGCGGCTGCCGTCTGGGCATCGCCTTCCCCGAGATCACCGAAATGCAGTCCCGCGCCATCTTCGAGGCCGCCGTCGCGGTCAAGAGCAAGGGCGGCGATCCGCACGTCGAGATCATGGTTCCGCTGATCGGCTCCATCGAGGAGATGCGCCACCAGGCCACCATCATCCGCCGCGTTGCCGCCGAGGTCTTTGAGGCCAAGGGCGCCTCGGTCGATTACATGGTGGGCACCATGATCGAGCTGCCGCGCGCGGCTCTGACCGCCGACCAGATTGCCGAAGAGGCCCAGTTCTTCAGCTTCGGCACCAACGACCTGACGCAGACCACCTTCGGCATCAGCCGCGACGACATCAACAACTTCCTGCCGGCCTATGTGAAGGCGGGCATCTTCAAGCAGGATCCCTTCGCCACCATTGACCAGGCGGGCGTGGGGCTGCTGGTGGAGATGGCCACGGCCAAGGGGCGCAACACCCGGCCCGACATCAAGCTCGGCATCTGCGGGGAACATGGCGGCGATCCCGAATCCGTCAAGTTCTGCCACAGGATCGGGCTCAACTACGTCTCCTGCTCGCCCTTCCGCCTGTTGACGGCCAGGCTGGCGGCGGCGCAGGCGGCCCTCCAGGAGAAACAGGAGGGGCAGGAGCAGCACACCAACAGCTAACCAGCCCAACCGGCGAAACCATCAGGGGCGCGGCCAGACGGCTGCGCCCTTGCCGCGTCTGGGGTTGCCCAGAAGGGGCTTGCCACCTTACTTCTCCACGCTCTCAAGAGCGAGACCCGCGGTTGCCCGGCTCCCGGCTATTCGTTCTCCTTCCCGGCGCGCAGCTTTTCAAGGACGTGCGCGAGATTGTTGGTAGCCCCGGTGTACATCGGAAAGTGATTCTCGGGCGTGAAGACTTGCAGCGCCAGCCGGAAAGACTCGGCCGCCTCCTCCAATTTCCCCATCGACTCAAGCGCATCGCCGAGGTTGTTTTGCGTCCCGGCCCACTGGAGCGGAACCTTCTCCCGCGTCCGTTCCTTGAGCGCTTCATGGAAGGCCGCGACCGCGGCTTGCAGGCGTTCTGTACCACTCTCACGCTCGCCGAGTCTCGCGAGCGCAGCGCCGAGGTTGTTTTGCGTCGTGGCCCACCAAAGCGAAACCTTCTTCCGTGTCCGTTCCTTGAGCGCCTCGCGGTAGGCCGCGACCGCATCTTCCAATCGTTCTGTCCCACTCTCGCGTTCGCCGAGCGTCGAGAGCGCATTGCCGAGGTTGTTTTGCGTCATGGCCCAGTCGAGTGGAACCTTCTCTCGTGTCCATTCCTTGAGCGCCTCGCGGTAGGCCACAACCGCGGCTTCCAATCGTTTTGTCGAACCCTCACGCTCGCCAAGAGTCCGGAGCGCATTGCCAAGGTTGTTTTGCGTCCCGGCCCAGTCGAGCGGAACCTTCTCTCGCGTCCATACCTTGAGCGCCTCGCGGAAGGCTGCAACCGCGGCTTCCAGGCGTTTTGTCCCACCTTCTCGCTCGCCGAGCGTCCCGAGCGCAATGCCGAGGTTGTTTTGCGTCGTGGCCCACTGGAGCGGAACCTTCTTCCGCGTCCATTCCTTGAGAGCCTCGCGGAAGGCCGCAACCGCTGATTCCAGGCTTTCCGTCCCGCTCTCTCGCATGCCGAGTCTCCCGAGCGCTGTGCCGAGGTTGTTTTGCGTCATGGCCCAGTCGAACGGTACCTTCTCCCGCGTCTGTTGCTTGAGCGCCTCACGGTAGGCCGCAGCCGCAGCTTCCAATCGTTCTGTCCCACTCTCGCGCTCGCCGAGCGTACAGAGCGCAGCACCGAGGTTATTTTGCATTGCAGCCCACTGGAGCGGGTACATCTCCTGCGACCATACCTTGAGCGCATCGCGGCAGGCCGCAACCGCAGCTTCCAATCGTTCTGTCCCACTCTCGCGCTCACCGAGTCTCCAGAGCGCATTTCCGAGCTTGTTTTGTGTCGTGGCCCATTCGAAAGGGGCGCTTTCCTGCGCATACTCCTTGAGTGCCTCGCGGTAGACTGCGATAGCTCTGATGAGCGCATCCGAGTTACCGTGCTGTTCTCCAATCGCGAGTTCTGCATCTGCGTAGGAGCGCAGCAGGAGCCCGCGCTGGTCCGGTCCCATGGAGGGAGGGAGATTCGCGACAATTTTCCTGAGTTTTTCAGCCACAGGGATGAGCACATCGGCGACGTACTTGCCTGCGTTCAAGGCGGGTAGGGCAAGCTGGGCAGCGATGGCGGCAAGAGCTGTGGCCAGTTCGGAGCCGAAATCCGGCGCGAGGAGCATCTTCTCCGTGAAGTTGAACCGCATTTGCTCCGCGCCATCGTGAGCGCGGGAGGTGAACCGGATTTCCACGAGCTTGGAATCCTGGATGATTTGGCCCCAGATAAGCAGGTCGCCCTGGTACTTCTTGTGATTGAGATATTTATGGCCCTGCCGGTTGGCGGCGAGCGCGTCATCTTCCGGGTCGCCCTTCTCCTGCGCGCGGGGTCCAATTCCGGCGCGGAGAAGCTGGACGCTGGCGCCCAATTGCTGCCTGAGGGAGAGTAGGATATGGTTGCGGTGCGAACCCTCCTTGTCGTCGCCCTTGAGTTCCGCAACATAGATGGCCAACTTGCCCGGCTTGGGCTTGCCGTCCGGATGTCTGCGGCGTTCCCAGCAGAGGTTCCAGAGCGAGAAAAGAATGGCGAAGGCTATCCAAAGCAGGAGGGCTACAATTGCCGAGAGTGCCAACAGAATTGATGTGTGTTGCTGCTCTGTTGTCGCTCTCGACTTGATCGCATCCGGCAGCTTTCCCCAGAGGTCGAATACGAGGCTGATAAAAAAGAGAATCGCCGCAATCGCCGGAGCGAATAGAGCCGCGATGGCTTTGGGATCGAGGAAGATGTCTTGCAGACGCTTCCTGGGTTGATCGGACGGCACGGGGCACACCTCAGGACTGCGGGACGGCTATACTCTCCATCATGGCACGCGAAGAGGATGTGCGTCAGTTCTTATCTGTGGGCATTTATAGGTACGAGAGGGTGTTACAGCCGTGTGCCGCAGGTCTGGATTTTGGACCTGGGAAGGCTTCGCTGCCGAGGCTGTCTGCCGCACCGCAGGATACCCTCCGCTGGCGCACTAATCTATATCAACTGTGAGAAAACCCTGCCAACCGTATGGCGCGGGGCTCTGGCGAAGGAAGACAAGACCAGCAGGGGTTTCAGGCAAAGGAAAAGCCGCCGATTGAGCGGGCTTAAGCAGAAATTGATTGGTAGCGCTACCGGGAATCGAACCCGGGTTTTAAGATTGAGAATCTAGCAGCCTAGCAAATGGATTCAATCGCTTACAGCCATTTGTGACCATACTGTGTACCGCCATGTGTACCACAAATGAAAAAACAGGCTATTGGACGGCTTCGCTGGCCTGTGGGAACGCGGCGGCCAATCCCTCTGCCACGTTGCGCGTCTGGTACTCCACAAACTTCTCGAATCCGGCAGCAACGTGCGTCTCTGTGACGTGGATGTAGTACCGGGCGGCCACGGACGGCGAACTGTGCCCCATGAGCCGGGCCAGAGTGAAACGGTCCATGCCAGACTGTGCGGCGCGGGTTCCGAAGGTGTGCCGCCAGCAGTAGAACTCGAACGTGTCCAGACCAGCGGCCTCAATCGCGGTTTTGTGCGGGTGCTGTACAGACGTGATGTGCCCTGAAATGCCCGCCCCAGCAAACACAAACGCGGATTGCTCCGCCTTCGCCTCTGCCGCTCTCTTCCGCCTCTGTAGAACCTCGGCAGCCCGTGGCGTGAGGGGAAGGCTACGCTGGGCGCTGTCCGTCTTGCCTTGGCGGACGTGGACCACTCCATGCGGGCATTCTGTGCGGACCGTCAAGTCCACGTCGGCCCATTTCAGCGGGAACAGTTCGCTGTTGGGGCGCATCCCGGTATCGACCGCCAGAATCGTTGCGTCCCGCAGATTCTCGGAAGCCTTCGCCAGATACTTGGCCTCTTCCGCAAAGCTCAGAACACGGTCACGGCCTTTGGGTTGCGGCAATTCATGGATGGTGGGCGTGTGCTCCAGTCTGCCCCACTCCACGGCAAGGTGGAGAATCCGCCGCAACGTGCGCAGATCGCCGTTCACGGTCACAACGGAATTCTCCGGCACCTCTTGCCTGTGCCGGGCGTAGCGGCTCACTGTCTCGCCTGTAATCGCGTCCAGCGGGGCGTCTGCAATCGCGGCGAACGTCAGAAGCCTGTCCAGACACACGCTGTAAAAGGTGTGCGTCCCCGGCTTTGTGTTCGTCTTGACGTATTGCAGGAATTCCTTGGCGAAGGCCCGGAAGATCGGCGGGCCGATAGTTGCCGCCTTCGGCCATGGATCATTCGGGTGAATCTCGCCCAGCCTCAGCGCCCGGCGGTGTTCCTCTTCCACGCCCTTTGCCGCGTTCCTGTTCTGTGTCTTGGCCGACTGCCGGATGCGGAAGCTCTCCACCGTCCCGTCTGCCTGTTTGATGGACCATCGGAAGTTGTACCAGTAGACCTTGCCGCGCTTGTAGAGCATAGTTGCGCCTCACTTCCTCTCGGGTTCGGACTTCGGTTTGTTCTTGCTGCCCTTCGGCCTTCCGCCCAGCTTGCCGTTGGCGCGGGACGATGCGGCCTTGCGTTTGGTCGTCACCTCTCCACGGCAAGCGGGACAATAGCAAACAAGCTCGACTTTGTGAATCGGACACTTCATGCTCCAGATAATACCTAACGTGCTTGATTATTTCAAGGGTCTATTGTACGTGCTGGTTTTCCATGCCGGATGGCCCAGCTTCGTCTCGGGCAATGCTCTCTTCAATGCCCACCAGATCACAAGTCAAACACACATACTTTCCGAGATTGTTCTGCCTGTAAAGGGCGAAGCTCCCGCATCTTGGGCATTTCGGAAAGGCTCTCCGTCGCAAGTCCGCCGGTTGGCCGCGTCCTGTTGGGGGCGTAGATGAACAGTTCTCACTAGGGAAGTTTTCGCCATTCTCACTAGGGCGAATCCCCGCAATGATTCTCACTAAACCACTAGTTAGGAGTGTTGGTGGTTTAGTTAGAGTCTTTGTTTCTGTCTGGCTCGTGTTGTCGATCAGACGGTACTGCCCGGCGAGTCTGTGAGCAAGGTACTGCTCCACTGGCGTGAGAAAACCCTTCCTCACGGCCTCTTTCCGGTAGCCGGATACAGAGGTCCAATGAACGCCCATCAGTTCGCCTATGCGTTCGATGGGCAGCGCAATCGGCAAGCCAGGGCGAGCATTCTGGAGATGCCTGCAAAGCGCAAGAAACTGAGCTTTACGGGTTGGATAGCTCTTCGCTTGAGTCGCCTGCCATGCAAGTTCCAACGGGTCCGGGCCGCCCACCGGGTAACGAGTCATGCTCGCTGCAATTTTGCGAACCTCTTTTTCCTCCAACGGCGGTTGGCAGTGGTGGACGTTGTAGGCGAGCAACTTGTCCTCTAACTCTGCCAACTCCGCTCTCCTGCGCCGCAACGCGCCGCCGTATCGTGCCAACCCATCATTACGCTTGCCTTCGGTGAGAATGCCGAAGCGTTCTGGACGCGAGACAGAGGGCTTCTCCGTCTTGTCGGCCAGCAGTTCAATCATCCAGGTTGGGGCGTCCGCCACTGGCCGCTGGGGTTCTACCCACTGATAGGGTCGTCCTGTCTCATGGATGGACGGCGCGACAATCACATAGCCGCCAGCGGCGCGAATGTCTAGGCATTGGCCCAGCTTGCTTGCGCTACAACGAATCTCGCAGCCCGCCGGGTACTTGAACCATCGGTGTTCCCCGCCGTCCACACGTCCGGTCTGTGATGTGAGCGTATCGGGGAGCGGCCAGTGTTGGCCCTCCAAAGTGGCCAGCGAAGCTCTGCCCTTCTCCCCGTCCACATCGAGGACGAACACGCCCGAACCCTTCCCGGTGGCAACGGCCCAATTGCAGCCGGGATACTTCGCTGCCCATTTTCGGATAGTCGCCAGATCGGACGTTGCTACCGTCTGCCAGCCTTTCAGCCGTGGCACCTTGGAGCGCGGGGCACACGGAAACAGTCTCCAACCGCGCTCCGCCAAGCGTTCGGCCTCTTCAATCAGGGCAGCGGCGGCCTGTTGTGTGGCCGCCATGCCTAGCGTGTCTCTACTGCTGCGGGAGCGGATAGCCTCTGCTCAATCCAAAGATCGAGATCGGATTTTCTATAGCGAACTAGTTTTTCGCCAGCGCGAAAGTAGCGCGGTCCCTTTTCCTGAGAACGCCACAACCTCAAAACGGCTGCGCTGATTCCGATATAACGCGCGGACTCACGTTCACTCAGTGCTGTTCTAGCTTGTTGTTCAACCATGTGCTCAATTCCCTCCACTGAGCACATCATCCGTCTAATTCGCAGGTATTGCACCGTGGAGAATCGGAGTAGGGAATTCTTCACAGGGGGGACCAGACTAGCCGGTATGAACCTTTCGCCGGGACTTCAAATAGGACTCGACTCCCTCAAGGCTGAGGTTTATGCCTTCGGCTCTCAGTACACAATGTATTTCGAGATTGCTTTTGCCGTCAGCGTCCAGTTGCCAAATGCGCTCGGCCAGTTCCTCGTTGCGCTTTCGACCGGCCTGTCCTTTTGGTACAAGAAGTTGAGAGAACCCTTGAGCTTCCTGCTTGAGTCTCTTGCGATACGCCTTCCACTTGGCTGGAATAAGTTGCAGGATTCGCTCGTATTCGTCCTTTGCTCTACAAACCTCGTCAAAATTGTTGCACCACTCCTGAATATCGTCTGGAGACAACGAGCCAAAGCGCGTCTGAAAGAACCGCTGCATCCAAGCGGGCTTAGATGCAAGGAATTCCTCAAGTTCTTTTTCTGGATTCTTGGACACTTGCGCCACCTCCCGAGTGGCATCCCGGAATTAATGAGATCGGCGGGGCAAGCCGGGAAAGCCTGCCCATTCGGGAGCTACCCTAGCCGATTAAAGAGAATCATATCTCGTTCGGATTGCTTACGAGCGTGCAATTCTGGCGTGTGATAGATTCAGTGCAACAGAAAACCCGCCTTCGCAGGGCGGGCCTTCGGTTCGCACATTGCCAAGCGAATCATCGCATGGAGTGTGCCAAAGATGCAATCCGCTAATCCTGCTTCTTGTCAAAACGGGCAAGCAACTCCTGAAGTGTTTTGGTCGGCTGAGTATTTTGCGCAAAGGATTTCTGCAATTCTTCCTCAGTTAGAATCCCTTTTGCGACTAACAATTGCCTCAGAGCCATTGATTGCTGAAGGGCCTGAACCGCAAACTGCATCGTCTGCGAGATGACGGGGAGCATCGTGGCGAATTCGCCGCTGATGGGTTTGTTAGGGTCCATGCGTGGTTTCCTTTCGATTGCGCTATGATAACGCCATGAAGACGCCGCCCGACAATCCAGAACTCGCCAGGACGCGCCCGCACTCGGCCGGCACCCGTTTCCCCTTTCGATAGTGCCGGAGCCTCACCAGCGGGCAGGCAGCCCGATTGGCGGGGCATCCCGTGGCCGTTCTACTTTGAGCTTTGAATGAATCCGGTTGCCACCCATCCGATTGCGCGAACTGCGCCCCACTGAATGAAAAATCCAAGGATGGGGAAGAGCGCAATCAAGAGATACTCCCATGCGACTGGTGCGGGTGTCGTCGAAAAGAGATTTTGTCCATCGTCGGTCTTGATCCATTCAACCTGATAATTTTTGCTCCAGTAGATCGTTTTGATTCCGCCGCTGTTGATTTCGGACATTGGAACATACTGCTCATCGCCGCATTGATTGTCTGTGTGTCCATCGGCGCACGAAATCTCAAGGGAACGGCGTGCCTGTTGGGCAACAGGGGAACCAGCCAACTGCTCAAACTGCCGATGATCCGCTCTTTGGCGCATGACGGATTGCAGTTGTGCGTATGAAAACACTCCGCCAAGAATCGCGCCCACTACTCCGAAGAGCAACGCCAGCCGTCGCGTTCCTTCCCTGAGATTCATCGCAGCCTTCCCGGTCCAAATAGGCCCGACTTCTACCGCTCGCCGCCCGTTTGATAGCAGGTGAATGAGATTACATTCCGCGTGCAGCGCCAGCTTACAAGCTTGTACTCTGGCTGCACTTTTCGACCATAGAACGTGACCTCCATTTTATGTTCCGGCCCATCGTCACAAGAAATAGAGGACATGGCATAGCCAATTTCTTTGCGCGAAAGGGCCGCGCCGTCACTATCCAGCGTGGCTGACCAGCACTCCTTGCTCTCGCCCACGAGCCAATCGCTTCGGACTGAGATTACCGTCTCTTCCCGGTGCGAAATCCAGCCGCTTTCATCCATCCAACTGAATAGCCCATATGCCAATAAAATGAGGAAGAATGCAAGGGCGCAGAATTGAGCGATCTTCCAAACTACGGATAATCCCTCTCCAAGCGCTGTGAGTCCTCTCCCAATGGAACTGATCCTCTGTACGGACCTCTCGCCAGTTGTCGGCTCCGCTCTGTATCCGAAAAGCTGCACCTTGCCCCTCCACTTTAACGCCTTCAGATCGCCAAAGAGTGTATGCGCTAAATATAGCGCAAAGGCTAACCCGATGATGAACGCATGGCAAAGGACATCTGTGCGGCGACGGGTGAGCGGATCAGGAAACTGCGCCGCGCCCGGAAGTGGCGGCAGATTGACCTTGCCGAGCAGTCCGGCGTCCATGAGGTGCATATTTCAGACTTGGAGCGTGGTACACGAGAACCAGGGCTGCGCACCCTCAGCAAGATCGCCTCTGCTCTGGAGACTACGCTCTCGGACTTGCTGAAGGGATTGTAACGCTGCCCGGCTTATCGGAAAGGTTGCCAAGGGGCTGAAAACGAGTCTGCCGGAACTCTTCCACCGTCTCTGAATTCAATCTGCCATTCCTTCGCACTCAAAGCACCCGTTTCCGGTTTCCCTCCGCAGTATCACACTTTTACGTCTACTTTACGCATATTTCTGAGAACGAATTCGACGCCTGAGTGTGCCGGGAAGGGCTTCACACATCGTCTAATTGCCTGAGACTGGGCAAACTATCCGGGTTGTGAAGCGGCGCGGGTGCCAGCCAATCCGTCCAATTATTGGACTCCAACAATGCGCCGTCTACAGAGGCAGGGCCAGGGGGGAGCCATACCTTCATTTCTCTCCCTTACCGTGCCGGGAATCCCGCCAGAACTGTTCTAGCGCCCCGATACGCCCCAAGTAGGACAGAAGGGCAAGGACGGCTTGCGGACGCTCACAGGCCGCTCTCTGTGCGTCTGGGCAGGATTCCTGCTTCATTGCCAACCCTGCCAGCGGGCCAGGGGCAAACCACCGGAGAGCAGGGACGCGGGATCGCTGGCCACCTGTTCAATTTTTTGTTCTCAATTTTTTTGCTCTAATTTTTTTCTGGCCGTGAATGAGCAAAATCCGTCAGAGGCATCGCGGGGGCAGGGGGTGCCGACAACCTCAAGACTCCGGCAAGCGGGCCAAGGCAGCCCGCCAGAACCCACGCGGTCAGGAGTGCAATTATTGCACTACGCTCTGGAACGCTCACCGCGCCCGCAACGTCCCCCCGGCAGGGCCGGAAAGCTCTGTGTACCATTTTGTGTACCACTGTGACCGCTATTTGCCGTTAGGGACCGCCAGCAGGTTTTTCGGGCAAAGGAAAAGCCCGTTGATTTAACGGGCTTTAGCGGGAATTGATTGGTAGCGCTACCGGGAATCGAACCCGGGTTTTAAGATTGAGAATCTCACGTCCTAACCCCTAGACGATAGCGCCACGCACCTGCAGTAAGCGGCCGTTACCGGCCACTTATTTACTGTAACAAAAAACCGGCTTGCTGCCAAAGTCGCTGAGGGCCAGCGCGTCGCCGCTTCAGATTCCCAGCTTGCGGACTTCGTCGTTATAGTACTTGCGGTAGAGGATTTCCCACTCCTGCGAGCCTTCCAGGATGATCTTGCGCTGCGAGGCGATCTTCTTCCGGGCGGCTTCGTCGATGCCGGCCTCCTGGGTGAGCAGGGCGGTGAGCGCCGTGCGCGCCTCCTGGCGGATGGTGTTGCGATCCTCAAGGAAGCCGACCTCGTCAATCTCGGCCAGGGTGTCGGCCACGGTGTGGGCCAGCTTGTTGAGCTTGTCGGGGCTAATCCTCATAGCACCGCCTTGTACTTTTTGGCCAACTCGGTCTTCACCTTTTTGAACATCTCGGCATACTGCGCGCCGGATTTACGCATTTCCTCGGAGTAGGTGTCCAGAATCACACGCACCTCCTCGTTGATGCGGTCTTCAAGGGAAAGCTCTTCGGTCAGCCCCTGGGTGACGCGCCCTTCGACCACCTTCAGGTTGCTGGTGGTGATCATCTTGGCGTCAATGAGGTGCTTTACCGTCCGGCGGGCAAGGTATCCGATATAATCGCGGGAAAAGATCATGGAGAAGTCTCAGGATACCGCATTGGGCCGCGCTCTGTACACCGGCGAGGCTTCCACTCCCAAAAGTTGAATCAGGCCACGGCTCCCTGTCCGTCCAGTAGCATCATCAGTTCTTCCCACTCGGCGGTGAGGGCGGCCAACTGCTCGCGCAACTCACCGGCCAGCGTAAGCAGCCGCTCGGTTTCAGCGGCCGAGACGTAGACGGCCAACTGCTGCCCGGTGTGGGCAATCGCGGCCTCGACGCGGGGGATTTCCTCTTCCAAAAACGCGCAGCGCTCTTCCATCTGCTTCTGCCGGATGGGATTCAGGCGCCGGGGGCGGTCCTTTGCTGTGTCCGTGGACGACGAGTCGCCCTCGGCGTCAGAATCACTCCCATTTCCGTCAGCGGCCGTGGCGACAGGCTCCTGCTGCTTCGGTTTGGAGGCCGGCTCGACTGGCGCGGCAGCGTCAGTCTGCGCCTGTTTCCAGCGCAGGTAGTCCTCGTAGTTGCCCTCGTGGCTGGTGACCGCGCCGCCTTCGACCTCGAGCACGCGCGTGGCCAGCCGGTCGATGAAATCGCGATCGTGAGAGACGAAGACCACCGTGCCGCTGAAGGCCGCGAGAGCGTCTAGCAGCACGTCCTTGGCGCGCATGTCGAGGTGGTTGGTGGGCTCGTCGAGAAGCAGGAAATTCGAGGGCGAAACCAGAATCCGCGCCAGCGCGTAGCGGTTGCGCTCGCCGCCCGACAGAACGCCGAGCGGCTTGAAGACATCGTCGCCGCGAAAGAGAAAGCAGCCCAAGAGCGACCGCAACTCGAGCTCGGGCACCTTCAGCGCGGCGCGGCTGATGTCGTCCAGCATCCGCGACTCACCATCGAGCACCTTGTACTGGTCCTGGGCAAAGTACTCGCCGACGACGTTGTGGCCCAGCTTGATGTGGCCCGCGGTGGGAGCCTCGACGCCGGTCAAAAGCCGGATGAGCGTGGACTTGCCCGCGCCGTTGACGCCCACCAGGGCCACGCGGTCGCCGCGCTCGATGGAGAAGCGCACGCCGTTGAGCACCTGCTTGGAGCCGTAGCTCTTTGAGAGCCCTTCGGCCTCCACCACCATCCGCCCCGAGGGCGGCGGCTGGGGAAACCGGAAGTGGATCACCGGCTCGGCTTCTGGGATTTCAATGCGCTCGATCTTTTCCAGCTCTTTCATGCGGCTTTGCACCTGCCTGGCCTTGGTGGCCTGGGCGCGAAAGCGGTTGATGAAGGCTTCCAGGTGCTCGATCTGGATGCGCTGGTTGCGGTAGGCGGCCTCCAACTGCGCCCGCCGCTCGTCCTTCTGGCTGAGGTATTTTGTGTAATTTCCCTGGTAGATATTCAGCCGCTTGTTCCAGATCTCCACGGTCCGGTCGATGGTCACATCGAGAAAGTAGCGATCGTGGGAGATGAGAATGTAGCCGAAGGGATAGGTCCTCAGGTAGTCCTCGAGCCAGTTGCGGGTCTCCAGATCCAGGTGGTTGGTGGGCTCGTCGAGCAGGAGCAGATTCGGCTTGGCCAAGAGCAGCTTGGCCAGCGCAATGCGCATCTGCCAGCCGCCCGAGAACTCATCGGTCTGCCGGGACCAATCTTCCTTGCCGAAGCCCAGGCCGGTCAGCACCGCGCCCACCTGCGCGTCCAGCGCGTAGCCGTCGAGCGAATGAAAGCGCTCCTGGAGCAGGGAGTAGCGCTCGGCCGTGGTCTCGTACTCGGGGCCTTCGTGGTCCAATTCAGCCAGTTGCCCGCCGAGCCGCTCGACCTCCTGCTCCATCTCTCGCAGTTCGTCGAAGACCGTCAGGCACTCCTCGAAGACCTTCCTGCCGGCCAGTTGCAGGCCCTCCTGGGGCAGGTAGCCGATGCTCATGCCGCGGGTCTGCTCGACGGCGCCGTAGTCCAGCGTCTCCAGGCCGGCCAGCACCTTCATCAGCGTGGATTTACCGGTGCCGTTGGCGCCGACGAGCGCGGTTTTTTCGCGCGCGCGGATCAGCCAGTTGGCATCCAGAAACAGAACTCGCGGCCCAAAGCGCTTGCCGGCATTTTGTAGGGAAAGCATCTGTTCCTATTCTCGCAGACCACCTGCGGCGAGACTGACTTTGCCGCCGCGCCTATGCGCTGTTTCGACGCGTTCATCTTGCGCTACCGCGTGGAGTTGGTTCTTTCCTTCTCACTTGTCGCCGCCCCCATTGGAGCCGGAGATGATAAGTTGTTTATAAACAAAGCCACCCACTCAACAGGAGATGGAATGAAGGGTAGTTCTAGCAACCGGTTGCCGATTTTGCCTCTGGCCGCCCTTACCTTGGCGGCTCTATTTCTGCAAGGCTATCATCTGGGAGTGGACGACGCGGAGGTCTACATCCCGGCGGCCAAAAAAGCTTTCAATTCGCAGCTTTACCCCTATGCGACTGAATTCTTTCTCTCGACAGGACATCTGTCGCAGTTCCGCCAAATCCTGGCTTGGACGGCGCGGCTGACGCATCTCTCCATGGATTGGACGATCCTGGCCTGGTACGTTGCCACGTTGTTCGGCATGATGGTTTCCTGCTGGCTGTTGGCTTCCGTCTGTTTCCAGTCGGCGCGGGCGTGACGGTGCTGCTCACCGCGGCCATTCATCCGCAGATGACAGCCTATCTGATCGTTTTGACGGGCATCTTGTGGCTGCTGGAGCACGGCAACAAGAAAGTTGGTAAACAGGAGCCCGTGCTGGCGGCGATTGCCGGGCTTCTCCCCGGCGGCTTTCACCTGGCTGCGGCGACTGGCCCCTACCGCGAGGCTCTCTATTCGCGCCACTATGCTTTCCTTTACGACTGGAGCTGGGATGACTGGATCTGGATGCTGGCTCCGCTGGCTGTTCTGGCCTGGTTTGGGAAGAGTAAGTTGCGCGGAACCCTGCCGGGGTTCGCGCGGTTGAGCGCCGCCATGGTCCCCTTTGGGCTGCTGTCGCTTGCCGGCGGACTTCTGATCTCCAGTTCGCATTCCTTCGATATGTTCGCCCGCCTGCAGCCTCTTCGCCCCTTTCACCTGATCATCCTTGTCTTTATGCTTCTGCTGGGCGGGTTGATCGGCGAATACACGGCCAAGAGGCATTCATGGGTGGCGGCGGCCATTATCGTACCGCTCGCCCTTGGTATGTCCTACCTCTCCCATGAGCCCTATCCCAACAGCCCTCAGGTCGAGTTTCCCTCTGCGACCAGTTCGAATGCGTGGGTCAACGCCCTGCTTTGGGTGCGGGAGAATACGCCTCAGGATGCGGTTTTTGCGGTTGATTCACACTACTTCCTGGATGCGGGCGGGGACCTTCATGGCTTCCGCGCGATTTCCGAGCGCTCCTCCCTCGCCGATTACCAAAAGGACGGCGGAGTGGTTTTTCTCTTTCCAACTCTTGCCGGGGAATGGAAGCAAATGAGCAATGCGACTTACGGTCTCAACCATTTTCAAGCCCCGGAGTTTCGCTGGCTGCAACAGCAGTACCCGGCTGTCTCCTGGACCATTGTGCATGGAGCCGCTCCCAAGGAGATGAACTGCCCTTATCAGCAACGGGGATACGCGGTTTGCCGACTGGAAGACTTGCCGCCGCAGCAGCGGATCGAAGTGCCCCAAGGGATGGCGAACTGAATCGATGCACCAGGCGGCCTTTGCCGCTATCCTCCCCGGCCTTGATCTTCTCCTAGACCAAGCGTATTAGGACTTGCTCTCTACGACTAAATCTCAACCGGTGCTGTGGTTTTCTCCATTCCCAGATGGCGGTGTGGCGTTGCAGAACGCTCGGCACACTCCAAATGCCTGATTCCTGCTCGAATTCACTTCTCTGCCTCATCCTTTTGTTTTCTTTCTGCTCCCAGGGCGGGAAACCGCGCAGTTTCGCCTCGACTTCCGGTACGATACAGGAAGCACCTATTGCAGAATGAGCCTGAAAGCCAAGCTGGAAGCAGTCATTTACGCCGCGGAGGAGCCGGTCACCCTGGCCCAACTCGCCTCCCTTTTTGTCGCCGACGCCCTCGAATGGAAGGCGCTGCAAGAAGCTGCGTCTGCCGACGAGGCCGACGACGAGGAGGCCCAACCTCTGCCCATGGCGAACGGGGAGTTCGCCTACCTCGAACAGGAATCGATCCCGGAACCGAGCCCGGACGCGGTCCTGGAGCCGGTTCTAGCGGATTCCATTCCGGAGGAGTTGGCCAGCGTTGCCACCGAACTTTCCACGGCGGGGGAGGAATCTGGCGAAGGCTCGCCTACTGCAGCCGCAGAGGCTGTGGCCAACGCTGAATCCGAAGCCCGGCGGCTGGCGCGGCTGCGTGACCGCGAGGTCCGCGCCATCCTCCGCCAGTTGCTCGATGAACTGATCGCCTCCTGCGCCTCCGATGGCCGCGGCATCGAAATCCGCGAGATCGCCGGCGGCTACCGCATGGCCACCAAGCCCGAGTGCCACGACGCCGTTCGGCTCTTTGTGAAGAGCCTCAAACCGGCGCTCAAGCTCTCGCTGCCAGCGCTGGAGACCCTGGCCGTCATCGCCTACAAGCAGCCGGTCACCGCGCCCGAGGTCAACGAAATTCGCGGCGTGGATTCCTCCGGCGTCTTCGGCTCGCTGCTGGCCCGCAAGCTGATCTCGACGGCTGGCCGCAAGCCGGTCATCGGCCGGCCCATCCTCTACAAAACCACCCGCGAGTTCCTGCTCCGCTTCGGCTTGAAGGACGTCTCCGAGCTGCCCTCGATAGAAGAATTCGAGAAGATGGCCGCCAGCGAACTCGACGAACCCGAGAGCAGGGAAGAGCCGGCGCAAGAGCCGCCGAATCCTGCCACGGGCCCCGAATTCGACGAAACCGCCAGCGAGGAGTTGGAAGACTCGACGGTCGACGGCCTGGAATCGCAAACGGAAACCACTGAACCCACTGAGACCGCCGAGACGGCGGTCAGCAACGAACCCACCAACCCCGCAGAGGCCGCTCCTGCTGCGCCTCCTCCCACAGAGCAGGAAGAAACTGAGACGTTCCCCAATGAAGAATGAGACCGACGACCTCCGCAATGAAGCGACCGGCCCAGAATCCAACGCAGCGGCCGAGCCCGAAGCCATCGAAGTAAACGGCCCCGAATCCCTCCAGCCGGAGTTAGAAGCCGCGCCCAATACCGCCATCGAGGCCGCGGAGGAGAAAGAACTCCAAGCGGAAGATGAACTCGAAGCCGAAGGGGTTGAAGCCGAGTCCGAGGCTGAGGGGGAAAACGAGGCCGAGAACGAAGTCGAAGCCGAAGACGGCCCCGAGCCTGAATCCGAGTCAGAAGACAGTCCCGAGCCTGAACCCGAGTCGGAAGACAGTTCTGAGTCCGAGGTTGACTCCGAAGTTGTTTCAGAGCCCGAAGAAGAGGAGTCCGAGCCCGACGCTAATCCCAAGCCGCGCCCTCCCGCCAAGCTGGAGCGGCTGCAGAAGATTCTGGCGGCTGCCGGGGTGGCCAGCCGCCGCCGCGCCGAGGAACTGATCGAGCAGGGCCGCGTCCAGGTCAACGGTAAGATCGTCACCGAGCTGGGAACGAAAGCCGACGCCGGCCGCGACCACATCCGCGTGGACGGTAAGCTGCTGCAAGGGGCTGAGCGGCTGCGTTACTTTGTCCTCAACAAGCCCAAGGGTTTCGTCACCACCGCGAAGGACCCCGAGGGCCGGCCCACGGTGATGCAGTTCTTCGACAAGATGAAGGAGCGGCTTTACCCCGTCGGCCGCCTGGACTACATGAGCGAGGGGCTGCTGGTGGTCACCAACGACGGCGATCTGGCCAACCGGCTGACCAAGGCCTCCTCGGGAGTGGAAAAAACCTACCTGGTCAAGGTAGCCGGCCAGCCCACCGAGGCCGAACTCGACATTCTGCGCGGGGGCGTCGCCATCGAGCGCGGCAAACCCGGTTCGAGCAGGGTGCGCACCTCGCCGGCTCGCATCCGCCAGGTCCGCCAGGGCGACAATCCCTGGTACGAAGTGGTTCTCGTCGAAGGCCGCAACCGCGAATTGCGCAAAATGTTCGAGGAGATCGGTCATTTTGTCGAAAAAATCCGCCGTGTCGGCTACGGTCCGCTGGTCCTCGACCAGGAGCCGGGCAACCTGCGCGAATTACAACCGGAGGAGCTGGAGCGGCTGCGCCTGGCCGCCGAGGGCAAGCTGCGCACTCCCAAATCAAAGGAACTCCGCCGCCGCAATGCCGCCGATGCCGGCCGTTTGCCGACGGTTCTTCCCAAGCCCAGCGGCCGTCCGCGCTTGCCCAATCAGCCTTTCGCCGCGGCCCCAACGAACGCTGCCCGCTTCGGCGACGATCGTCCGAAAAAGGTCTTTGGCGCGGAGCGCCCCAGCCGCGGCGCAGGTCAATTTGCCAAGAGTGGCGGCAAGCCCTCCCGTCCGGCGCGGCCCGGCGAAGAGGGATTCCGCCCCGCCGCCGGCCGGACCTCCGCCCCCAATCCTGTTCGGAGCTTTTCCCACGAGGAGGGTGACCGTTCTCCGCGGACAGGAGCCGGCGATTCGGCCCCCTTTGGCTCCGCCCGGCCAGCTGGCCGCAGCTTTGACCGAGCGTATGACCGGCCCGGTGGGCCTCCCGCTTCGCGTCCATCCGCGCGCCCAGAAGGACGCGCAGCCTGGAAGAAGGATGAAGAACGCCCCGCGCGTCCAACAGAGCGATTTGCCGCTGGCGCAACCGGCGCCGGCCGGCCCTTCAAGGCCAAACCCACCTGGAAGAAGCCTGAAGGCCAGGAGCGAACCGGCCGGCCAGCCTTCAAGAGCCCTGCTCCACCCCGCCGCGAAGCCCGAGACTTCGACGAAGATCTTGGCCCGGTGCGGCCGCCCAATCTTCACATTGAGGAAATTCAGGCCGATCGGCCGAGCCAAACGCATCCCGGCACGAGGCCTTCGAGCGCTCCTCGCTTCAATGCAACCGGCTCCGGCTCAAGCCGCTCCACTTCCAGCCGTCCTGGTTCGTCCCGGCCGTACTCCGACCGGCCCCGTCCCAGCCGTTCCACCTCCGAGGTTCCAGATTCCGCGCCCCGGTCCGGCGCAGCCAAGCCCTTCCGCGGCGAAGGCGGACTGACGCGCCCCTTCACCACCAGCAGCGGTAAACCCCGCGCGGGCGGCGCGCGTCCCAGCAGCAAGCCAGGCAGGCCGGCCAAGCCCGGTGCGGGCCGCTCCTATGGATCGTCCTCGGACAGATCCACTTCGAGCAGGCCAGCTTCAGGCCGGCCTGCTTCTAGCGCACGGCCCGGCTCCGGCCCTCGCACGTCAGGCCCTCACCCATCCAGTTCGTCCAGTTCGCCTAGGCCCTACACGCCGCGCACCGAGGGCGCATCCGACTATCGCCCCACCAAGGCGAAGCCCTATCCCAGTTCCACTTCGCGCGCCGAAAGAAAAGCCGGTCCTGGCTGGAAGCCCAAGCCCAGCTTCGGCGGGGCTGGCAAGCCCGCCTCCGGTTCGCGAGCCGGCTCCAAAGCTGGTGGGCCCAAGCCGGGCGGCTTCTCCAAGTCCGGCTATAAAGCCAAGTCCGCTGGCTCGGGAGCCAAACGCACCAGCCCTCGTCCCGGCGGAAAACGCCCCGGCGGTGCGTCGGGAGGAAAGAAGCGCGGCTAGCAAAAACCCGGGCCTGAAGGCCCCGCTTATTCGCTAGCTTTCAGGGGGCTAAAGCCCCCTGCTCCCTCCAGAATCTTCGATTTCAACTGTAGTACTAAGAATCTGCTCTAAAACTAGCTTTTGCGGCGGCAGATTCTGCGCGCGTTGCAAGCGGGAAGCTTTTTTCTGCCCGCTCGCAATGCTGAGATGAGGCAACGCAGCCAGCTCAATTGAAGCCGGATTTCACAATTTACCGGCGTCAGCCCCGCCTCTGCCCCGCTGGCGCATTGAATTTCCCAGGATTTCGCCGTATGATAACGATGCAGACGAGTTTGTCCGCCAGAGTTGTCGTGGGTATGCCGGCTGGCGGAGAGATGAGTGGGCTTACAGCCCACTTTTTATTTGCGGCAAAGGCTTGGGTTCAGGGCTGGTTTTGGGGGCCCGGAGCCGGGAAGATGAGCCGGGAACAAGGCCATCCGATGGACGGCCAAGGGAACGATGGCAATCAGACTGGACGCAATTCGATCGGCGGCTTCGCGAGTGGCTGCTTCACATGGGCTGGAGGTAGTGGACATTGAGTTCATCGGCCCGTCGAAGGAGCGTACCCTGCGCGTTTATCTTGAGAAAAACGCTGAGCAGCGGGCGCGGTTGAAGGCGGCGATTGCGGTCCGCGCGGCTGAAGAGGCCAAGACTGAGGACGCCGGAGAGGGAAACGAGACTCTGCTGGAGCGGCTCGTTCAGCAACTCCGGGAAGGCGCGCTGAGTCCCGACCGTCTGGAGCAGCTTTCGGGGATTACCCACGAGGATTGTGCCGCTTTCAGCCGTGATTTTGGAGTTTTGCTGGACGTGGAAGATCTGATTCCGGGCGCCGAGTACACGCTCGAAGCCAGTTCTCCGGGGCTGGACCGCAAGCTGACCAGGCCGGAGGATTTTCAACGGTTTGCGGGCAGCCTGGTGAAGGTGCAGACCTTCGAGCCGGTCCGCAACAACCGGCACTGGCAGGGACGATTGACGGCTGGAACGGGAACAGGAGCCGGCGCGGCGATTACGCTTGACCTGAATGCGGTCAAGCAGAACAGCAAGAGCCGGAAGGCCTGCGTGAGTGTGGTGGAGATTGCGCTGGAGAACATCGAGAAGGCGCAACTGGTGCCGGAGATTTGAGGGAATTGTGGTTTCCCGCCCTAGCCGCAAGATCAAGAACGCGGTGAGAGCCTGCCCGGAGCGCAGTCCAAGAAGTGGGCACCCTGGGTAAGGTGAAAGTGCATCGAATAGATGCAGTAAGGTGGACGGCTGCTACTGGTTGAAGGGCCGGGTTTTGGGTCGGCCAGCATTTTGAAGCCCGTCCCCTTCAATGCAACCAACTGAACCGGCGCGGGCCCAAAGGGCCTCCGCCGTAAGCGAAGTACCGAGAGAGCAAGCAAAGTATGGCCAGCGTTTTGTACCAGAGCATCGAGCTCTTGAGTCAGGAAAAGGGCATCGATCCGGAGATCGTCGTGGGAGCCGTCGAGGAGGCCATCGCCTTGGCCACGCGCAAGTTTTACAAGACCCAGGAGAATATGCGCGGCGAGCTGAACAAGGAGACCGGCGAGATCACGGCCTACATTTATAAGACCGTTGTGGCCGACGATGAGACCATCGAGGATCCGCTGAACCAGATCACGCTCACCGAGGCCAAGGAACTGGCGCCGGACGTGGAGGTCGGCAGCGAGATCCGGCTCTATCGCGACACCAGCCCACTGGGCCGCATTGCCGCGCAACTGGCCAAGCAGGTGATCTTCCAGAAGGTGCGCGAGGCCGAGCGCGACACGGTCTTCAACGAGTACGCTCACCGCGAGAAGGAAGTGCTGAACGCCACCGTCAAGCGGATCGAGGGCCAGGACGTGATCTACGACCTGGGCAAGGCCGAGGCGCGCTGCCCCAAGAGAGAGCAGTCGCGGCTGGAGCAGTTCTCCATTGGCGAACGGGTTCGCGTGGTTCTTTTGAAGGTGGACCGCGCCGCCAAGGGGCCGCAGGTGATCGTCTCGCGGGCCGCACCGGAACTGGTGTCGAATCTCTTTCAATCCGAAGTCCCGGAGATCTACGACAACACCGTGACCATCAAAGCCATTGCACGCGAGGCCGGCGAGCGCACCAAGATTGCCGTGCAAAGCCGCGACAAGGACGTGGACCCGGTGGGCGCCTGCGTGGGCATGAAGGGCATGAGGGTGCAGTCGATCATCCGCGAACTGCGCGGGGAAAAGATCGACATCATCGAGTATTCCGACGAGATTACGACCTTTGCCGAGAAGGCTTTGCAGCCGGCCAAGGTCAGCCGCGTTTCGATTGCCGACCTGACCGACAAGCAGTTGGAAGTGATCGTCGACGACACGCAGCTCTCGCTGGCCATCGGCAAGAAGGGGCAGAATGTGCGCCTGGCGGCTAAGCTGCTGGGCTGGAAGATCGACATCAAGAGCGAAGAGGAGAAGCGGCAGGAGGTCGAGCAGCAGATGCAGGACCTCACCGGCGGACCCTCGACGCCCATCGAGCAGGTTTCCGAGCTGGGCGACGCGATCATCCAAAAGCTGGTCGCCGCCGGCATTACCACCGTCGAGGCGCTGGCCGACATGACGCCCGAGCAGCTCGAAGAGATTCCCGGCATCGGCGAGAAGACGCTGGAACGCATCAGCGTGGCCGTGCGCCACTACTTCGGCCGCTTTGAAGAGGGCGAGGAAGGCCACATGCCCGAGGGAGCGGAGGCGGAAACCGCGGAAGCGGAGACCACTGAAGCCGAAGGCGCCGAGACGGCCGTCAGCGAGGAAGATCGCGAAGCGGTGCTGGAGACGGATGCGGCGGAGGCGGAAAACGACGCCGCGGTCATCACCGAAGCGGAGAACGTACGCGCCGCCGAAGACGAGAATGCCGGCTCTGTCGAAAATGACGGCGCTGCCGAAGAGGATGCGGAAGAATACCGAAACCTGGCCGAAGAGGCCATCGAGGACATTCCTACCGCCGATGAGGCGGAAGTGGAAACTTTGGAAGACCGTCCGGCGGAGTCGCTTGAGGAAGACGCTCAAAGCGCGGAAGAGCCGCTGCTGGAAGAGAACGAAACCGAAAGCACTACCAAGGACGAGCAGGCGGCCGAAGAGGATCAGGCGTAAGATGCGCCGCGACCTTCCAGGCCAATCAGGCAACCAGGGAAGTTTCAAGAGCAGCCAATGCCATGAGGTAGCTATGAGCGACTAAGGGCTTTGGGTGGCAGAATTTGAAAAGAGGCGGATGAGTAAGGTTCGAATCAACGATCTCGCACGCGAGATGGAAGTCAAGAGTCGGCGGATTCTTGACGTATTGGCAGAGCTCGGCCTGGCCACCGGCAAGACCCATTCCAGTTCGCTGGAGGCCGACGAAGCGGAGAAGGTGCGTGCGCATTTTGAGCGTGGCTCGCGGAGCGCGAAGAGCGCCAGCACACAGCCCTCCCGCGCCCCTCAGGGCATTGCGCCCAAGATTGATCTCTCGCATATATCCCAGCCTGGCGATGTGCTGAAGGCTGTATTGGCCAAGAAACAGGAACAGAATCCCGAGGTGCGGCACACTCCCTCACCGGTGAAGCCGCCTGCGGCGGCTCCGGCCGTTGCCGCCGCCACGCCGGCCCGTCCGGAGCCGCGCAGGATCGTTCCTCAGCCTCGCTCCGCGCCTCCCATTATTTCTGTTGCGCCGCCTCCGCCGCCCGCTATTGCCTCCCATCCGCCGGTCAATCCGGTGGTCGCCAAGGCTCCGGCAGGCGCAGTGGTTGCGCAGCGCCCGGCCGTCGCCGTTGCGCCGCCCGCGGTGACAGTGGTGGTCAAGCCGCCGGCCGTTTCGGCCTCTGTGGTCCGCGAAGAGCCTCAGCGCGCCAGCGAACCGGCTGCCGCCGTCAAGCCGCCGGCCGAGCCTGTTGCCGCTTCCCCGGTTGAGCCTGCCGCGCCGCCCGTTGCAACTCCAGAACGGGTTGCGCCCGCCGCCGTCGCCACGCCTCCTGAAGTTGCCGTGACGCCGGTTACGGCAGTCCCGGCTGCTGCAACTCCGGAGGTCGCGGCCGCTGAGCCAACCGCCAAGCCTGCCCTGATTGCCGCCCCGTCGGCTGCCGGAGCCGCCGCGGCTGCGCCTGCGCAGGAAGCCACGGCTTCCGCCGCTGCCGTGCCCACACCGGCCGCAACTGCCGCCACAGCGGCGACTTCCGCCGCCCCGGCGCAGCAACTCACCCCGGCGCAGCAAGCCGCGCAACGCACAAGAGGGCACACGCATATTGCATCGCCCACCGCGGCGCTTCCCGCCCGGCGCATGGTGATGCCGCAAACCGGCCCCCGTCCGGTTTACAAGGCGCCCCCAGTGGTCGCCGCGCCCCCTCCGGCGCCGAATACCGGAACGGCTGCGGGCATTCAGCGTGGCCGGCCGATTTACGACCGCAGGCCCTCCGGCGGACCAGGCGGCTATCCTCAGCGCACACCGGGAGGCGCTCCGGGCGTTGGCGGCCAGTACCCTGGCGGTCCGCGGCCCAAGCACCCCACCCGCACCACGCCTGGCGGTTATGCCGGGCCAGGCGGAACCGGAGCTCCGGGTGCGCCAGGCGCCCGTCCCGGCTTTGGCGCTCGCCCCGGCGGCGGACCACCCCGTCCGGGTTTTGGAGCTCGTCCCGGCGCGGGTGGCGCACCGCCCACCGGCGAAGCGCCTCGTCCGCAGCGTGCCCCGGCCAGAGGCCGCGGCGGCCGCCAGCAGTATCCCAAGACCAAGGAAGGCCCGATGAAGGGCTTTGTGCCGCCGCCACGTTATGGCGGAGTGCACTACGGCACTGAGCCGCTGCCCATCACCCGCGAAGTCACCGTCACCGAGGGCATCAGCGTCAAGGATTTGGCCGAAAAGCTCGAAGTCCGCGCCAAGGATTTGATCGCCACGCTGCTGATGAGCGGCATCTTCGTCACCGTCAACCAGTCCCTCGATGCCGAGATGGTCAAGGACGTGGCCGCCAAGTTCGGCGCCGCGGCCACTGTCATCAGCTACGAGGAGGAGATCGCCAACCAGGCCATCGAAGAGGTTCTCGAAGCCGAAAACACGGGCGAGCTCGAGGTTCCCCGCTCTCCTGTTGTGACTGTGATGGGCCACGTCGATCACGGCAAGACCTCGCTGCTGGACGCCATCCGCAAAACCGACGTGGCGGCCGGCGAGGCGGGCGGCATCACCCAGCACATCGGCGCCTACAAGGTGAAGTTTGCCAAGGAAGGCTCTCCGGCCTCCGGCCGCGAGATCGTCTTCCTCGACACTCCGGGGCACGAGGCCTTCACCCGCATGAGAGCCCGCGGCGCCAAGGTCACCGACATTGTGGTCATCGTGGTGGCCGCCGACGACGGCGTCATGCCGCAGACCCTGGAGGCCATCGACCACGCCAAGGCGGCCGATGTGCCCATCATCGTGGCTGTCAACAAGATCGACAAGCCCGACGCCAACCCGGAGCGCGTCAAGAAGCAGCTCGCCGACCGCGGCCTGATTCCTGAAGAGTGGGCCGGCGGCGGCGAGGGCACGGTCTTTGTCGAGGTCTCGGCCAAGAAGCACATCAACCTGGACCTGCTGCTGGAGATGATTTGCCTGGTCTCCGACATCAAGGCCCCCAAGGCCACCCCCGGACGCAAGGCCGTGGGCTCGGTGCTTGAGGCCAAGCTGGATCGCGGCCGCGGCGCCGTGGCCACGGTTCTGGTTCAGGATGGAACCCTCCACCTCAACGACAGCTACATTGTCGGCAACACCTTCGGCAAGGTCCGCGCTATGTTCGACGATCGCGGCCGCGCCATTGAGGAAGCCGGTCCCTCGACCCCGGTCGAAGTGCTAGGTCTGGAGGCCATGCCCGACTCCGGCGACACCTTCCTGGTGGTTGCCGATCGCGACAAGGCCAAGGGCATTGCCCAGTACCGCAAGATGAAGGAGCGCGATGCGCAGTTGGCCAAGAGCTCCCGCGTCTCGCTGGAGGGGCTTGCCGAGCAGATTCGCACCGCAGGCGTCAAGGATCTGGGCCTGATTATCAAGGGCGATGTGACCGGCTCGGTCGAGGTGCTGGCCGATTCGCTGGTCCTCATGTCCACCGAGAAGGTGCGCGTCAAGGTCATCCACTCCGGCGTCGGCTCGATTACCGAGAGCGACGTGCTGCTGGCGGCCGCTTCGAATGCCCTCATCATCGGCTTCAACGTCCGCCCGGAGCGCAAGGCGGCCGAACTGGCCAACCAGGAAAACGTCGAAATTCGCCTGCACTCGATCATCTACGAGTTGCAGGACGAGATGCGGCTGGCCATGCTGGGACTACTCGAACCCGTCTTTAAGGAGAACTACATCGGCCGGGCCGAGGTCATCAACGTCTTCCACATTCCCAAGGTCGGCACCATCGCCGGCTGCCGGGTGCAGGATGGCGTCATCCGCCGCGATGCGGAGGTCAAGGTGATGCGCGGCACCGAGCAGGTCTTCAAGGGCAAGGTCCACTCCCTCAAGCGCTTCAAGGACGACGCCAAGGAAGCCACCAACGGCATGGAGTGCGGCATCGGCCTGGGCGGCTTCAGCGACCTCAAGGAAGGCGACTTGATCGAGGCCTTCTCGACCGAAAAACTGGCCGCCGACCTGGGTGCCTTAACCTCGGCCAAGGCGCCGATCGTTGCCTGATCGCACGGTGCCCGCGCGACAGGAACAGCGAGACAGCTCAAACTCAACTGAATAGCAACCAGGAAAACAAACCAACCGGCCCGCTCCTCACTTCGAGGGGTGGGCCGGTTTTTGTGGCGACAAATCCTGCTGACAGCAAAGCGCGAGTGGCTGCTCTTCAAACTTCGAGCCACAAATTGCCGGCGGCAGCGCCGGCGGCTGATTTGTAGATAAATCCCCGATAATGATATATGATGTGTATATCAAAGCTCATGCGGCCATGCGCACACTCATCGACATACCCGATCAGCAATTGAAGGAACTGGGGGCTATCTGCGCCGCCAGGAAGCTCTCCCGCGCCGAAGCCGTGCGCCAGGCGGTGGCGGCGTTCATTGAGCAGAACCGTCCCTCGCGCGAGGCGGCCTTCGGTTTGTGGAAGGATCAAAGGCTTTATCTTCCCGGTGAATCCGAGCCGCTGCCCGAGGATGGCCTGGCTTACCAGGAGAAGTTGCGGAGCGAGTGGTGAGAGCGGTCTTCGACACCAATATTCTCGTCGATTACCTGCGTGGCATTGCCCAGGCGAGAGCGGAACTGGCGCTCTACCAGAGCCCGGCGATCAGCGTAATCAGTTGGATGGAGGTCATGGCCGGGACAACGCCGCAAACCGAAGCCACAGCCAGGGCCTTCCTGCAAACTTTCGATCTGCTGCAGATCGACGCCAAGGTCGCCGAGCGCGCCGTCCTGATTCGCAAGGCCAGGCGCATCATGCTGCCCGACGCCATCATCCGGGCAACAGCCGAGGTGCATCAGTCCTTGCTGGTCACGCGGAATACACGGGATTTCGACCCCAACGAGCCGGGTGTGCGCGCGCCGTACACGCTGTAAGCTGAATGCATTCTTTCTGCCGCTCGCAGCGCATTTCGGCGCGTGGTTTGGTGGCGCAGTCTGCGGGTTGAGGGTTGAACCGCCTGCGAGATTCCCGCTGGTGCTGGAGGAGGGCAGGGCCTAGTCAGCCGCCAGCCGCAGCCCATATCAGCTACAATTGCCGTTATCCGCCCCGTGGAGGTCCACCCTGTTTGCCGCGCTTGTAACCTGTTTGAATCCTCTTGCCAGCCTGCGCCAATTCCGGCTTGGGGGGCTGCCGATGCGCCTGGCCGCGCACTTGGCCCTTGCCCCGCAGTACGGCCTGCGCCACTTTTGGAAGGCGCAGTATGCCGACCAGACCTTCAGGGGGCTCTACCACTGGAACTGGTTTGACGCGGCGATGCTGCTGCCCTACTTCGCGGTGATGATCCTGCTGTCGGTTTATGGCATTCACCGCTACACGCTCTGCTACCTCTATTACAAGTACCGCAAAAATTACAAGCCCGACCCGCCCTGCCACTTCGACGAACTGCCGCGCGTGACCGTGCAACTGCCCATCTTCAACGAGCAGTTTGTCATCGACCGGCTGATCGAGGCCGTCTGTGCGATGGAGTACCCGCGCGAGAAGCTGGACATTCAGGTGCTGGACGACTCGACCGACGAGACCCAGGAGGTGGCCGCCGGCAGCGTCGCCCGCTATGCCGCCATGGGCCATCCCATTGAATACATTCACCGGACCAACCGTTTCGGCTACAAGGCCGGAGCGCTGGAGGCTGGGCTGACGGTGGCCAAGGGCGAGTTTGTGGCCATCTTCGACGCCGATTTTGTGCCCCCGACGGACTGGATCATGCAGGTCATCCACCACTTTGCCGAGCCGGGGATCGGCATGGTGCAGACCCGCTGGGCGCACATGAACCGCGACTACAGCATGCTGACACAGATCGAGGCCATCCTGCTCGACGGCCACTTCATCATCGAGCACGGCGCGCGGGTCCGCACCGGCGACTTCTTCAACTTCAACGGCACGGCCGGCATGTGGCGCATCCAGGCCATCGCCGACGGCGGCGGCTGGCAGCACGACACCCTGACCGAAGACACCGACCTGAGCTATCGCTCGCAGCTGGCCGGCTGGAAGTTCAAGTACCTGCCCCATGTCGAGTGCCCCTCCGAGCTGCCCATCGAGATGACCGCCTTCAAAACCCAGCAGGCGCGCTGGGCCAAGGGGCTCATCCAGACCTCGATCAAGGTCCTGCCGCAGATGTTCAAAGCGAATGTGCCGCGGCGCATCAAGATCGAGGCTGTCTACCACCTGACGGCCAACCTCAGCTACCCGCTGATGATCGTCATGAGCGTGCTGCTGATTCCCGCCATGATCTGCCGCTTTTACCAGGGCTGGTTTCAGATGCTGCTGATCGACGTGCCGCTGTTTGCCGCCTCAACCTTCTCGATCGCCGTCTTTTACCTGGCCAGCGAGCGCGAACTCTTTCCCAAAACCTGGTGGAAGACCGTTTACTACCTGCCCCTTGTGATGGCGATTGGCATCGGCCTGACGGTCACCAACACCAAGGCGGTGATGGAGGCGCTGTTTGGCGTCAAGAGCCCCTTTGTGCGCACTCCCAAGTACCGCGTGGCCAAAAAGGGCGAAAAGTCGCAGGCCGCCAAGTACCGCAAGCGGCTGGTGCTTACCCCCTGGATCGAGTTGCTGATCGGCTGCTACTTCATGGCCGCCATTCTCTACACCTTCGCGAACCAGAACTACTTTACCGCGCCGTTTCTGATTCTGTTCGTCATCGGCTACTGGTACACCGGCCTGATGAGCCTGCTGCAAGGCCGCTTCGAGCGCTGGCGCACGGGTGGAGCCAACACCGACGAAGAATCCAGCCCCAAGCCATTTCCCGTGGGGGTGTGAGGGCAGCCGACGCTGTGAACGAGGCGCTGCGTGTGCTGCTCAAGGCCGCGAAGAAGGTGGCCCAGGCCGACTGAAACTGAGATTTCCGTGAGGTGAACGTTGCCAGCCAGCTTGAACAGCTTTCAGTGGAGTGTGCCGATTCTGATTTTCGGCTTTGCCGCGTCGTTCTGGGTGCTGATCTGCTACTCGTCGAGCGCCCTCACCGGCTGGTACAAGCTCTCCCAGCGCTTCACCGCGGAGCAGGAGCCCAGTGGGCCAACCAGAAGTGCAGGACCGTTTTTCTATGCCGTTTATATGCGCTGGTGGTCGCACTACAGCTGCATTGTCCGCCTCACCGCGGCCGAGGATGCTCTCTATCTTTCCGTGATTCTCCCCTTCCGTATCGGCCATCCTCCGCTGCGCATTCCCTGGCGGGAGGTGCAAATCGGCCGGGCAACATTCTTTTGGCGCCGCTACGTGGCGCTCACGCTCGGCGATCAGGAGCGCATCCCCTTGCGCATCCCCAAGGGCATGGCGCGCAAGCTGGGAATTCTGGAACGTCTGCCGGACTATAGCATTTCGGAATTGGTGTAGGCCGAAAGCACGCACTCAAGTGGCTTTTTTCTCAAGAAAAAGCCCCCCTTCACGGCTCTCAAAAAGTCTATATGTATTCCGAAAAAGCTCAGGAGCGGGTATCAATCAAATCGACCTCGAATGAGGAACGATAGCCTGCAAAGAGATCGCGCAGCCTTCATCGCCGCCGCTCCCGGCTCATTTTGCAGGCTGGCCTACGCCTTTCTGCCCAGGTTGTTCCGCCACTCGTGCTGGGCGCGCTCCAGCAGATGGTCGGAGCACTCCGGGCCCCATGAACCGGCTAAGTAGTTGGGGAAGACCTCCGGCGGCTTGGCCGCCCAGGCCTTCAGAATCGGCGTGTAGAGCGCCCAAGTGGTCTCCACGCCGTCGCGGTGCGCAAACAGCGTCTGGTCGCCCAGCATGGCGTCCAACAGCAGCCGCTCATAGCCGTTGGCGCTGGATTTGCCGAAGGCCTCCTCGTAGTCGAAGTCCATGTTCACCGGGCAGACGGCCATCTCCGGCGTGGTGGGCACCTTGGCCCCGAAGCGCAGCGCGATTCCCTCGTCGGGCTGGATGCGGAGGGTCAGCAGGTTGGGCTGAATCTGCTGGCAGGGCGAGCTGGTTGCCAGCCGGTCGAAGATCAACAGCGGCGGCTGCTTGAACTGAATGTTGATCTCGGTGGCCCGCTTCCTCAGCCGCTTGCCCGCGCGCAGATAAAACGGAACCCCGGCCCAGCGCCAGTTCTCGATCTGGAGCTTCACGGCCGCATAGGTCTCCGTGCCCGACTCGGGATTGACCCGCGCCTCGTCGCGATAGCCCACCACGCGCTCGCCATTCACCAATCCCGGCCCGTACTGGCCGCGCACCGCGTTCAGGATCGGAATTGAAGGAATTGCCCGCCAGACCTTCAGTTTTTCGCGCCTGACGCTCTCGGCCTCGAAGCTCGAGGGCGGCTCCAGCGCTACCAGGCTGAGCAGCTCCATCATGTGGTTCTGCACCACGTCGCGCAGCGCGCCGGCCTTCTCGTAGAACGGCCCGCGGCCCTCCACGCCCAGCGTTTCGGCCATCGTAATCTGCACGTGATCAATGTAATTGCGGTTCCAGATGGGCTCGAAGATGCCGTTGGCGAAGCGGAAGACGAGGATGTTCTGCACCGTCTCCTTGCCCAGGTAGTGGTCGATGCGGAAGACCTGGCTCTCGTCGAAGACGGCGTTCACCTGGTAGTTCAGCGCGCGCGCCGAGGCCAGATCGTGGCCGAAGGGCTTCTCGATCACCACCGCAACCCTGCCCTGCCCCGGCTGCGCCATCCCCTGTGCGCCCAGGTTCTCGATAATGCCGGCAAAAAACTCCGGCGCGGTCGCCAGATAGAACATCCGCCTGCCGCCAATGCTTTTTTTTTGCGCGATGCGCTCCAACTCCGCCTTCAAATCCGTGTAATCGGCCGGGTTGTCAAACTTCAGCGGGAAGTAGCTGATGCGTTCGACGAAGCCGTCCAGCCGGGAATCGCCCGCCTCAACGCTACCAAATTCGACAATGCTCGTGCGCATCGTGGCGGCAAACTCCTCGCCCAGCGGACGACGCGCCACACCCACAATGGCGAACCTCTCGGGCAGCAGCCCGGCCTGCTCGAGGTGAAAGAGCGCCGGCAGCAGCTTGCGCCGGGTCAGGTCGCCCGAGGCGCCGAAGATCACCAGGATGCCCGCCTCGGGAATCCTCTCGTTGCCGCGCGGAACCTGGGAAAGGTCCTCCGGGCTAACGCTCATCTGAACCGTTGCCATGGCTCGTTCCTCGCAGTTATCAGTTGCCAGTTGTCAGTCATCAGTGGTCAGTGAACGGGCTCTTTGGAGTTGAGCGTTGTCAAATGACCACTGTTAGCTGTCAGCTAGTCTTTCTTCACCGCATGGCCGCCGAAGGCGTTGCGCATGATGGCCAGCATCCGGTCGGTAAAGTTGTTCTCCTCGCGCGAGCGGATGCGGCGGATCAGCGCCTCGGTAATCACCGGCGCGGAGACATTCAGGTCGATGGCCTCGAAGACCGTCCAGCGGCCCTCGCCGGAGTCGGCGACGTAGGCCTCAAGCCCGTCCAGCGCGGGGTTGAGCTTGAGCGTCTCGAAGATCGGCTTCAGAAACTCAACCGGCTCCTGGTCGCCGCCGCCGTGGCATTGAAGCCGCCCACCACCTGATGGCCGCCCAGCCGCAGACGTTCGGCCATGTTCGCGCCCATCTTACCCAGGCCAATCAATCCCAACTGCATCGCTTCCTCCTGAATCCAGCGAACTTTTCGGCTCGCCGGTTGCCCCATCCTCGCCTGTCATTCTGAGCGGAGCGCAGCATAGTCGAAGAACCCGCTTTTTGATCCCTTGCGGGTGCCCACCCTCGCGACATTCTTGTTTTTGTCGCTAGGGTGGGAAACCACAAACCCCGGCCTGTGCTCCAAACTCACAGTCCTCAGCGTCAAAAAACTCCCAAGGCCTCGAGCTCACGCCGCAGCGCCGCCTCGCCCTCAAACCGTACGGCCTTCATTCCGGCAGCCTCGGCGCCAGCCACATTCTCCGCCCGGTCGTCGATAAACAGAACCCGTTCCGCCGGCCTGCCCAGAATCCCCAGCGCCTGCTGGTAGATCGCCGACTCGGGCTTGCGCAGGCCCAGGTAGCAGGAGCACAGCGTGACCTGAAACAGCTCCCGCAGCCCGAAGCGCTGAAAGCGGTACTCGTTGGTCTCCCGCGGCTCGTTGTTGAACGCGCCCAGCAGATACTGGTTCGATGCGGCAAGTTCCCTGAGGATTCCCAGCGCTCCATCCGGCTGCAACTGCGACTGGCTGAGCATGAAGGCGAAAAACTCGTCGTGGGAGAAGCCGCGCGGCTCATAGAAGACGGTTGCGTCCAGGTAGTCCGTCACCGGAGTCCAGCCCCGCTCCCACGCGTCGTAGGGCGCAAGCTGCCGGGACTCGAAGGCGGCCAGGTCGAGATGAAAGTGCGCGATGGCCGCTGCGCGCTCGCCGCGGTCCCAGCCGTTGGTTAGCAGGACCCCGGCCACATCGAAGAGGATCACGTCGAAGGGCACTTTGAAGGGAAGAATCAGCGTCTCCCGTCCGCGCGTCGCCGCGCTCTGGCTTGCGTTGGCTTTAGGTCGAGTAGTCGGCGTTGATGCTGACGTACTCGTGGGTCAGATCGGTGGTCCAGAAAAGGCAGGAGCCCGCGCCCTGGTGGAGTTCAATAGCGATGGAAAACTCCGGTTGCGCCACGTAGGCGTGGGCGGCGGCCTCGTCGAACTCCGCCGCGCGGCCTCCATTGCGGCAAATGGGCAACTCTCCCAGGCGAATGTCGATGCGTTCCGGGTCGATCTGGGCGCCGGAGTAGCCGATAGCCGCTATCAACCGGCCCCAGTTGGGGTCGCTGCCCGCCCAGGCGGTCTTCACCAGCGGCGAGTGGGCAATGGCCTTGGCAATCTTCAGCGCTTCGGCATCCGTGGCCGCCCCTTCGATGCGCAACTCCACCACATGCGTGACGCCCTCGCCGTCGGCCACAATCTGCCGCGCCAGCGAGGTGCAAACCTGCGTCAGTGCGGCGGCGAAGGCGCTGTCTTCCGCGCCGATGGCCACGCCGCTCGCCCCCGAGGCCAGCAGCAGCACGGTGTCGTTGGTCGAGGTGTCGCCGTCCACCGAAATGCGGTTGAAGCTGACCTCGATGGACTGGCGCAGGTAGCCGTCCAGGACGGCTGGTTCAACCGCCGCGTCGGTCAAAATGTAGACCAGCATGGTCGCGTGCGGCACCAGTTGAGGGTGGATCATGCCCGCGCCCTTGGCCAGGGCGGCGATGTGCACCTCGCGCAGTGCGCCGCCGGGGCCGGCGATTTCCAGCCGCGCAAAGGCCGTCTTCTCGACCGTATCGGTGGTCAGAATGGCCTGCGCAACCTGTTGGAAGTGGTCGAACTCCGCGCTCAGCGACGCAGCCAGACCGGGCAGCGCGGCGATCAGCTTCTCGGCCGGCAGCGGCACGCCGATGATGCCGGTCGAAGAGGGAAAAACCTCTTCCGGGCGGCAGCCGAAGATCTGTGCGGCGGCCTGGCAGGTGGCGCGGGCCGCGTCCAGGCCGGCCTGGCCGGCGGCGCAGTTGGCGTTGCCGGCGTTGATGGCCACCACGCGCACCTTGCCCGCGGTGGCCCGCAGATGCTCCTTGTCCACCATCAGCGGAGCGGCGATGACGCGGTTGGCGGTGAAGGCGGCGGCGGCGCTGGCCGGCGCATCTGCCACGATCAGGGCAAAATCGGTGCGGCCGCTCTTCTTGAGCCCCGCCTTGGCGGCGCCAAAGCGAAAGCCCCTGGGAAGGACGAATTGGGAGACTCCGGAGGTTTCGGTCATAGGATTCAACCCATTTAATCTAACAGGTAAAGGGTGGGGCGCACCCTGTCCTCACCGAAGAAGAGCTATTGCGAAAAGTGATCGTTACCGATGGCAGAAACGACGAGGCGGCGGAAGCCCGTTTGCGAGTTTACGGCTCTTGAATCCCGCTCGGGTGCGTACAAGAAATTTGTGTATAGTGGCATAATGCGGAAACGAATGGGAGGTTCGCTGTGAAGCCGGAAGAGTTTAGCCCCCAGGAGCCGCAAAATAAGGAGCCGCAAAATCCGGCTGCGCTGGTTGGTCCGGATTTCTATAAAGCGCTGCTGGACCACATGAGCGATGGTGTGTACTTTGTGGACTGTGAGCGGCGCATTCTTTACTGGAATGAGGGAGCCTCCCAGCTGACCGGCTACAAAGCAGAAGAGCTGTTGGGCCGCTTCTGCCAGGACGACATTCTTTGTCACGTTGACGCCTTGGGGCGCAATCTATGCCTGGATGGTTGCCCTTTGGCGGCCAGCATTGCCGATGGCTGCCTGCACCAGGAAAATGTTTTCTTGCGGCACAAGGAGGGGCGGCGCGTTCCCGTCTCCGTGCGTGTCCAGCCCATTCGGGCCGCCGACGGAACCCTGATCGGCGCCGTCGAGATCTTCAGCGACGACTCGGCCCGCCAGGAGGCGCGGCGCAAAACCGAGGCGATGGAGCGTCTGGCCTTTCTCGACCAGCTCACGCAGTTGCCCAATCGCCGTTTTCTGGAGATGTCCTTGCACACGGCGTTAAGCGAATACGAGGTGCACCAGGATCCCTTCGGCGTTCTGATGATCGATCTCGACAGGTTCAAGGAGATCAACGACTCTTTTGGCCACACCTGCGGGGATCGCGCCTTGCAGGAGATGGCCAAGACTCTGACCGGGTCGCTGCGCCCCACCGACACCGTCGGCCGGTGGGGCGGCGATGAGTTTTTGGCCATCGTGCGCAACGTGAACAGCGAGTTTCTGAAAGAACTGGCGGAGCGGTGCGTCACTCTGGCGGAGCAGACTTCGTTGACCAGCAATGGAGGTAGCCTCATTGCCCTGTCGGTCTCGGTGGGCGGCACACTGGCCCACTCTGGCGCGACTGCCGAGGAAGTGATTCAGCGCGCCGATGAGTTGATGTATCAGTGCAAGGCGAAGGGCCGGCACTGCGCCAGAATCGGCTAGGTCAGCCCTGCCCGCTTAGATCCGCCCCGTCCGCAACGGCCGCAACGGGCAGCGCGGCGCGGCATCCCCTCGCCGCAGGTTTTCGCGCGCGGCTTTCCTTCAGATAAACTGAGGTTCATGGAGAGCAGGAAGAAGGGCAATCCTCTCCGCCAGGGGAAAGAGCCTCGGGGCGGCGAAGAGAAGTTTCTTGAGCTGCGCCAGGTGCGCGTGGCGCGCGGCGACCGCGTGGTCTTGCACGATCTGAATCTGACCATTCGCGCCGGCGAGCACGTGGCGATTCTGGGGCCCAATGGCTGCGGAAAGTCCACGCTGATTCTGACCATGAGCTGCCAGCTTTACCCCATCGTGAAGCCGGGGATGAAGGTGCGCATCTTCGGCCGCGAGCGCTGGGATCTGACCGAGTTGCGCCAGCACTTCGGCGTGGTGGCGGCGGGCCTGATGGGCGAACTGCCGGGTGAGCGGACCGCCGTCACAACGGGCCTGGACGCGGTCATCGCCGGATTCTTTTCCGCCTCGACGCTGTGGCCCAATCTGCACGTCACCGCGGAGATGCGCGCGCGGGCGATTGAATCGCTGGAGCGGATGGAGGCCTTGCATCTGGCTGAGCAGCGTGTGGGCGAGATGTCGGCCGGCGAGCGGCGGCGCATCATGATTGCCCGCGCGCTGGTGCACCGTCCGCGGCAACTGCTGCTGGACGAGCCCTCGAACGCCCTCGATCTGGCCGCGCAACGGGAACTGCGCGAGAGCCTGCGCAAACTGGCCGGCGAGGGCACTGGTCTGGTGCTGGTGACCCACTATTTAGGCGATATTCTGCCCGAAATCAAGCGGGTGATTCTGATGCGGGCCGGGCGCATCGTGGGCGACGGGCCGCGCGAGGAACTGCTCACCGAGGCCAGGCTCAGCGAACTCTTTCGCACCCCGGTGCGCATCGGCCGCGATGATGAGTGGCTGCACAGTTGGTAAAGGCAGTGGTCAGTTATCAGTTGTCAGTGGTCAGCGCGGTGAAACAAGGCCCAAGAAAAAGTGGAATGCGATTCTCGCATTCCATTTTTTCTTGAAGATTTCAAGCCGGCCAGTAACGAAAAAATCAATAAAAGTGCGTGGACCGTCGCCTTGGCCTAGCGGGACTGCACAAACCTGCGGCGAACCAGCCCAGCCAATCCAAGCAGGCCGGAACCGAACAAGACCAGAGTGCCAGGCTCGGGAGTAACGCCGGTATCCTCGGAGTCGTATGCGACCGTGACTGTCCCGCCATCAGCGTTGGAAATGGTCGCGGTTTCATTGTTTCCACCGCCAACAAAGTTGAGTCAAAGCTCACGGAAGCTCAGGCACAGTTGTTTGAGGCGCGTATGGAGCGCGCAACTGCCAAGGCAGAACTGGAAAAGCTTTTGGGGGAATCAGGCAGCATACCGCCCCCACCGGGGACGTGGACGTGCAGACCATCGAGCAGAGCGTCCTCGAGGCCGTGAACTTGCGCACGGCAGCGGCGCTTGATGGCTGGAAGGCTCCAGCGGACGAAATGGGTCTAAAAGGGAGGAGTCAGAGGGGTCTTAAGGTAATTCGGCGAAGTTCGGCGAAGGAAGCAGAAAAGGTTGCTGTAAGTTATTGATTCTTTGGCTCCTCAGGTAGGACTCGAACCTACAACCCTTCGGTTAACAGCCGAATGCTCTGCCATTGAGCTACTGAGGAGTGTCGTGCATCAAATCGCCCATTACCAAGGTAGCAGAGAGCGCGATGCGCGTCAAAATTCTGCCCGGTTGGGAGGTATTCCTGCTGTGGCAAGGCCCATTGTGGCGAGGTCCAGTGTGCCTTATGGAGAGAGCCAGTTTGTGAACTCCGGCAATCAGATTTGGTTTGTTCAGGACCGCCGCTCCCTGCTGGTCGCGTCGGTTTGAGTGACATGATTTCGGTCTACATCGTTGCGGGAAATGCTTTAGCGCTGGGAATCAAGCCCGTTCGATAACGCCTCGTGAATAGAGCCAGTTCGCCAGCGCACCGGGAGGGCCAGGACGTGAACTGGGCCGCTGGAAGGGGGCGTGTGCCAGGAGCCGGCGTTGGCGATACGATAGAAGAAGCGAAAGCCCGCCTTGAGCGGGGCTGAAATGAGGAGAACAGATGTCCCGAATTTCCCGCCTGGACCGCAGCGAAGTGACCCCGGAAATGGTTGCACTCTACGACAAAGTCTTTGCCCTGCGCGGCAATGTGCCCAATATGTTCCGCGTGATGGCCCACCGGCCGGAGATCTTCGCGACCATGCAGGCCCACTTTAGCGCCGTGCTCACGACCGGCACGGTCCCGGCCAAACTCAAAGAGCTGATTATCGTGCGCACCAGCCAGGTGAACGAGACCCCCTATTGCCTGGCCAGCCATACGATTCTGGCTAAAAACCTGGGATGGACCGGCGAACAGCTTGAGCACCTGGCCGACTGGCCCCGGCGCGAGGATTTTACCCCCGCCGAAAAGGCTGCCCTGCGGCTGGCCGAGACCGTCACCCGCGACGCCAATGCGGTGAGCGACGAGCAGTTCGCCGAGTTGCGCGGCTTCTATTCAGAGGGCGAGATCGTCGAATTGCTCTGCGCCATTGGCCTGTTCAACTACTTCAACCGCTTCAACAACGCTCTGAAGATGGAGCCGACCAAACCCGGCGAGGGCGGCTGCGCGGCATGAAACTGAAACTGCCCGAAGGCGTCTTTCGAGCCTACCTGTTCGATTGCGACGGAACGATTGCCGATTCCATGCCGCTGCACTACATTGCCTGGAAGGCGGCGCTGGGGGAATGGCAGTGCGCCTTCGACGAGGAGCTCTTTTACGCCTGGGGCGGCAAGCCCACTGACGTGATCATCAGCACGCTGAACGAGATGAACGGGCTGAAGATGCCCGTCGAGGCCCTCGCCCAGCACAAGGAAGAGCTTTACTTCGATCTGCTGCCGCGGCTCAAGGCAATCCCGGAGGTGGTGGAGCACATCGAGGCCCGGCACGGCCAGCTTCCCTTCGCCGTGGTCTCGGGCGGCAGGCGCAGTTCGGTTGTCCGTTCGCTGACCACTCTGGGGCTGCTGGATAAATTCGCGACCATTGTCGGCGCGGACGACTACACCCGCGGCAAGCCGGCCCCGGACGCCTTTCTGCTGGCCGCCGAAAGGCTGGGGATGGCACCCGCCGATTGCCTGGTTTTCGAGGATACGGAGATTGGCATTCAGGCGGCAACCGCCGCGGGAATGGCTTCCGTCAAAGTTCCACCGCCCTGGGAGAGAAACTGAGCCAAACAAATCAGTAGAGCAGTACCGCCAGGCGGTAGGCCGTGAAGGCCTCTTCCTGATTCTGCGCCGGACAACAGCCCACTGCGGCCTGGCGAAACTCGCCCGAGGAGAGCTTCTCGGCCAGCTCCCGAGGCAGGCGGTTCAACTCCGCGTCCTGCCAGCGCATGATGAATTGGGGTTTCGCGCCGGATGAGGAGTGGGGGAATCCGTGATTCATGGCGCAAGCGGTGCGGGCGACGGCAGTATCGTGCAGAGTGGCGACCCCGCCGGACTTGACCAGCGCGGCGACTCGGGACTCGACCTGGGCCGGCGATAGCACGGGCACGGCGCGCTCATAGTCGGCCACGGCATAGATCGCTCCCCGGCTGGCCACCACGGCTACTCCCACCCGGTCGACCTGGGGATTCAGCAGATTCTCGCGGTGGCCGGGCGAGCGCATCCACCCCTCGTGAATGGCGGCCGGATCGGGGCCAAACGCTACATTCTCTTCCACCAGGCTGAAGTGAGCACCGGCCTGTGCGGCGCGTTTTGCCAGGCCTGGTTCGCCCTCATAGCGGTGGGCAATCGACCCTTCGGCGGCCATTTGCAGACAATGCTCGCGCGCGGCCGTCGCCAGTGCTGCGTCCCACTTGAGCGGCCCAGCGCCAGCTTCGGCGCGGGCCTGATTGGCCAGCGCGACAATCTGCCAAGCCTCCGCCTGGATGGCATGAGAGCTTTCAATCCGTGATGGCCGGAACTGCGGCTCCTGTGCAAAAACCATGGGTGCAATGAATACTAGACAAAAAAATAAGCCTCTCCTGAAAATGACCATAGCCAATTAGAACCCGCCTGGCTGTGGTTGTCGCGGTATTCTTGCTCTGTCGATGACTTTTTTTGCCGCCAGCTCGCTTCCCGCGCTCCGCCACCGCATCCGCCGCCAGCCGCTGGCCGTGGTGGGCGTCTTGCTGCTGGTGGCCTTCGTCGTGGGCGGGCTGGCCGCGCCTTGGCTGGCGCCCTCGAATCCGGCCGCTATCGACCTCGTGCATCGCCTCGAAGGCCCGTCGGCCGCGCACTGGGCCGGAACCGACGAACTGGGCCGGGACACGCTATCCCGTCTGCTGTGGGGAGCGCGGCTCTCGCTGGCCGTCTCGGTCACGGTGGTCTCGGTCTCGCTGGCCTCGGGGATCACCGTCGGCGGCCTGGCCGGCTACCTGGGCGGCTGGGTTGACACCGCCCTCACCACCTTCGCCATGAACACCTTTCTAGCCTTGCCAGGGATTCTGCTGGCCATCGCCTTTGCCGCCTTTCTGGGACCGGGCTTCACCAACCTGGTGCTCGCCCTGGCCATCGGCGGCTGGGCCGGCTATGCTCGGCTGGTGCGGGCGCAGGTGATGGCCGTCCGCGACCGCGAGTACGTGGATGCGGCCCGCGCCCTGGGCGCCAACGGGTTGCGCATCTTCTTCCGCCACATTCTGCCCAACATCGTTCAGCCGATTCTGGTGCAGGCGGCCATCGGCATGGCCGGCGTCATCCTGGCCGAGGCCACGCTCTCCTTTCTCGGCCTGGGCATTCCCGCCCCCGCGCCCAGTTGGGGCGCCATGCTGAACGACGCCCGGCTGCACCTGTTCGACTCGCCCCACATGGTGCTCTTTCCCGCCGCCGCGGTGGCCGGAGCGGTGCTGGGCTTCAACTTCCTGGGCGACGCGCTGCGCGACCAGCTCGACCCGCGCACCCGGCTGGAGATGGGGCTATGAATCTGTCTGACGGCCGCGCAAATGCCGGGTGCCCGTCTTAGTACTACAGTTGTAAATCGAAGATTCCGGAGGGAGCAGGAGGCTTCAGCCCCTGAAAGAGAGCGAGTGAGCCGGGCCTTCAGGCCCGGGCTTTTGCCCAACTGGAGGTCCAATGAAAATCGGCGTCGTCAGTGACACCCACGGACTCTTCCGCCCTGAGCTCAGCACGGCTCTGGCCGGCGTCGAACGCATTCTCCACCTGGGCGATGTGGGGGCGCAGTCGGTGCTCGACGAGCTGGGCAAAATTGCTCCCGTCACCGCGGTGCGCGGCAACGTGGACCGCGAAGGCCCCTGCGCCGAGCTGCCGGAGACCGAGGTCGTGCTCATCGGCGGCCATTACACATACATGTTGCACGATTTGAACACCTTGCACCTGGACCCCGCGGCTGGAAAGTTTGTCGTCGTCTTCTACGGTCACACCCACGTGCCCAGATTGTTCTTCAAAAAGGAAGTGCTCTACTTCAACCCCGGCTCCTGCGGGCCGAGGCGGTTTCAGTTGCCGGTGACGGTGGGGCTGCTGACGATAAGCGAGGAAGGCGAATTCGACGCCAAGCTGATTGAGATCGATTGCGTTTGAATCAGCTTCTAGCCGCCAGTTCTCTGACCGCTTTTCTTGCATCAACCCTGAGTGCCCCAGGTCCCGCTTCTGGGACCTGGGAGGGGACGGAACTCGATCACAACACGAAATCACACGGCCAGAAACCTGGCTTTTTGCTCCCGGCATTTTCAGCCCAAGCTAAAAGCTAGGAGCTAGAAGCTGTTCTTATCCCCGCATTCTCGGATTCACCCAGCAATACACCACGTCGGTCAGCAGGTTCACCAGCACATAGGTCAGCCCAATCGAGAGCAGGCAGCCCTGCACCAGCGCATAGTCGCGATTGGAGATCGCGCTGACCGTCAGCCGCCCCAGCCCCGGCCAACTGAAGATCGTCTCGGTCACAATCGCCCCGGCCAAAAGAGCGCCAAACTGCAAGCCCACCACGGTGACGATGGGAACCAGCGCGTTGGGCAGGGCGTGGCGGCAGACCACGGCCCGCTCGCTCAGCCCCTTGGCGCGGGCGGTGCGGATGTAATCATGGCCCAGCTCTTCGAGCATCGCCGTGCGCACCATCCGGGTCAAAATAGCGGCCAGCGAGGCCCCCATGGCCACCGATGGCAGCACAAGATAACGCCAATCGATCCCGTTGCCCCCGCCCGCATTCGCCCCGGAGACGGGAAGCCAGCCGAGGCTGATTGAGAAGACCAGAATCAGCACCGGACCCAGCACCAGACCGGGAACCGAGAGGCCGAAGAGGCTGATGACGGAGAGGACCTGGTCGAGCCAGCGTCCCCGGCTGACGGCGGCCAGAATTCCGGCGGGCAAAGCCAGGGCCAGCCCCATTGCCAAGGCGGTCAGCGTCAAAGCCAGCGTGTAGGGGTAGCGCGCGGCGATCAGGTGGGCCACGGTGTCGTGCAGGCGGATGGAGTTGCCAAGGTCGCCGCGCAGAACCCCCGCCCAGTAGCGCAGGTACTGCGTCCCCAGCGGCAGGTCGAGGCCGTACTGGTGGCGCAAGGCTCCAATGTCGGCCGGCGTCGCGCCCTCGCCCAGCATCTGCTGGATGGGGTCGCCGGGAACCAGGTGAATCAGCAGAAAAACCAGCGAAACCACCAGCCAGACGACCGGGAGCGTGAGCGCAAGCCGTGTGAGAGTCTGCTTCATGGGCTGCTTTCCACGATAAACCAGCGAGGGAAGGCCACACCCGGCGAGCAGCGGCCACTTACCGGGCTCAGTTCTGAGGGAGAAATTCGCACCAAAGTAATTTACTCAAAAGAGATTTAGAAACTCATCGACCGTCAGGCCGGCGACCCGAATCAGCGCTCGCAGAGTACCGGGGGCAAGCTCGGGATGCAGCGGAACCGTGAGATTTGCCCGGATGCCGGCTTTGGTGAGGATCAAATGGCTTCCGGCTTGGCCACGAGCCAGCCAACCAACCTTAGCAAATGCTTTAGCCGCGTCTTTGCCCGAGATATTGCTGAGCTTTCCCAAAGATTTTCCCTCTGAATATATATTTTAGGAAACTCTGCTGTGTGCTGCGCGTGGACCTGGCGTATACTCGCATTGTTCGGGTCGCATTGTTCGGGCAAAATTTACGAGTATACGCTCTTTAAAATTTACGAGTATACGCTCTTTAAACTGTTACGAGCACAGGCAGTTGCCCCGCCGGCAATGAATCGGCCGCCTTCTGATCTTCTGCCCAGAGCCAGCCCCCAATGGCTTCGCGAATATTGATAAGAGCTTCCTTTTCATCCTTCCCCTGACTTACGCAACCCGGCAACGCGGGGCACTCGGCCACAATCCAGCCATCTTCTTCGGGATGCAGAACTACATGAAACATCATGGCAAAGCTCCTTGGACTCCGAACTCTCCTGGCGTGAGGGAATCGCACTGTCTGCAAAACGATTGTACGAGCACTTTCAACTCAATGCCAGCTCAACTCCAACGAACATTTAGACTATAGAGGTTATGAGCACACTGAAAGCCGTTCGCGGCACGCGCGACCTGTTGCCGCCGGAGACGGCGCTTTGGAACCGGATCGAGGCTACGGCCCGCTCCGTCTTTGCCCGCTACAACTTCGGCGAGATTCGCACCCCTGTCTTCGAGGACACCACGCTCTTTGCCCGCGGCGTGGGTGAGGAGACCGACATCGTCTCCAAGGAAATGTACACCTGGGAGGACCGCGCCAGGGCGCAGTCCGAAAAGACGCAATCGCTGACCCTGCGCCCGGAGAACACCGCTGGCGTGGTGCGCGCATACATCGAGCACGGGCTGGGCGAGAGCGGCCAGTTGCAGAAGTTGTATTACATCGGTCCGCAGTTCCGCCGCGAGCGGCCGCAGAAGGGCCGCTACCGGCAGTTCTCGCAGATCGGCGCGGAGGTGATCGGGCCGCCCTCGGCGGGCAGCGAATCGCCGCTGCGCGACGCCGAAATCCTCGAGATGCTCGCGACGCTCCTCGACGAGCTGGGCATCACCGGCTGGACGCTGCACCTGAACTCCGTCGGGTCCTCCGCAGACCGCGAACGTTACAACCAGGCGCTGCGCGCCGCCCTCGTTCCGGTCGTCGCGCAGATGTGCCCGGATTGCCAGCGGCGCGCCGAGACCAACCCGCTGCGGGTGCTCGATTGCAAGGTTCCCGCCGATCAGCCGGTCATCGACACGCTGCCGGTGATTGCGGATTCCCTGGACGAGGCCTCGCAGGCTCACTTTGCCCAGGTCACAGCGGCTTTGGATGCGGCGGGCGTGCCGTATACGCGCAACCACCGGCTGGTGCGCGGCCTGGACTACTACACCCGCACCACCTTCGAGTTCACACACGGGGGCCTGGGCGCGCAGAACGCCCTGCTCGGCGGCGGACGTTACGACGGGCTGAGCGAGATGCTGGGCGGGCCGAGGGCGCCGGGGATCGGCTTCGCCGTGGGCGAGGACCGGCTGGTTTTGACGCTGCTGGCCCTCGAAAACACCCAACAGGACGAGAAAGCAGCAGCCTTCGTCGCTCCGCTGGGTGAGGCGCTGAATGCCGCCGCCTTGGCCCTGGCTCGCGAGTTGCGCCGCTCCGGCCTGCGCATCGAGCTGGGCGAAGGCAGTTTTCGCCTCAAAAAATCCTTCGAGGCGGCCGATAAGACCGCTCGCCAGATCGTCATCCTGGGCGAAGACGAGCTTCAATCCGGTATTCTGACAGTGAAGAACTTCTCCACCGGCATACAGACCAAGGTTCCTCGCGCGGAACTGGCGGTCTTTTTGTTGAATTCAGGTCAGTCCTTGGAACCTGAGGGCGGAAGATCCACGCCTGGGGCACCCTTGGTTGTGCCCCCCGCCCGAATCCAAAAAAACGCAATACACAAGTAAAGGACAGGATTCGTGCTCGATTTTCAAGGAACTCTCGAACGAACGCATTACTGCGGCGAATTGCGCTTGGCGAACGCCGGGCAACAGGTGGTTTTAATGGGCTGGGTCAACCGCCGCCGCGATCACGGCAACCTGATCTTCCTCGACCTGCGCGACCGCACCGGCATTACGCAGATTGTGCTGGACAAGGAATTGACCCCCGAGGGCCATGGTAAAGGCGAGATGGTCCGGCCGGAGTACGTGGTGGCCGCTGTCGGCCGGGTTCGCCCGCGCTCGGCCGACACGATTAACCCCAAGATGGTGACCGGCGAGATCGAGATCGAGGCGACGCAATTACTCGTCTTGAACGACACCCGCCTGGCGCCGTTTTCGCCCTCCGAGGATGCGATTCAGAACGAGGAGGTCCGGCTCAAGTTCCGCTACGTGGACCTGCGCCGCCCCGAGATGCAGCGCAACTTCCGCCTGCGCCACGACATTACGCTGGCCATTCGCGACAACCTCAGCCGTCAGGGCTTTCTGGAGATCGAAACGCCGATCCTGACCAAGAGCACCCCCGAGGGGGCGCGCGATTTTCTTGTTCCCAGCCGCCTGCATCCGGGCGAGTTCTACGCGCTGCCGCAGTCGCCGCAGATCTTCAAACAGATTCTGATGATCTCCGGCTTCGACAAGTACTTCCAGATCGCCCGCTGCTTCCGCGACGAGGATCTGAGGGCCGACCGTCAGCTTGAGTTCACGCAGGTGGACCTCGAAATGAGTTTCCCGCGCCAGGAGACGGTTTTTGCCGTGGTCGAGCAGTTTTTGGCGGCCGGTTTTGCCGCTGCCGGGGTCACCTTGCCCACGCCCTTTCCGAAGATCACCTACGACGAGTCGATGCGGCAGTACGGAAGCGACAAGCCCGACCCGCGCCTCCCTGGGCTGACCGATGTGCGCCCCGCCTTCACCGATGCGAACCTCGCCGCGTTGCAGATCGACCCGGCTCTGCCGGTGGTGGCCCTGCGCATTCCCAACGTGGGCGAGCTGAGCCGCAAGGAGCGCGAGGACAACCACCCCCTCTTCGAGTTGAAGAAGGGCGCCAAATTCATTGACGATTTCAAGCGGCTGGCTAAAGGATTTCCAGAAGCCGCCGTGAAGGTGCGCGAGTTGGTGGGGGCGGCCGAGGGCGACTTCGTCATCATCGTGGCCGGCGACCCGGCCCATCCGGTGAAGGCCAGCGACACCAAGTTCGAAGGCCGGCTCTCGGAGCGCGAGATCAACGTCTACTCGGCCGCCGGAAACTTCCGCACCGAGCTGGCGAAAAAATACGCCGAGCGGCACGGCGCTTTTGCTGTCACCGAGAAAGCCGTCCAGGAGGCCGCGGCGAGAAGCGGAGAAAGTGTGGCCGTGGACGGCGCGGCGGCCTTCCAGCCTGTCTGGGTCACCGACTTCCCGATGTTCGAGTACGATGCGGCGCTGGCCCAGTGGATGCCGGCGCACCACCCCTTCACCGCGCCCCACGAGGCCGACATGAAGAACCTGGTCAGCGATCCGGCCAGTGTGCGCGCCAACTGCTACGACCTGGCGATGAACGGCCTAGAACTCGGCTCGGGGTCGATCCGCATCCACCGCAAGGACGTGCAGCAGCAGATCTTCCAGTCGCTGGGAATCAGCGACGAAGAGGCCCGCGCGCGCTTCGGCTTCTTCCTCGACGCGCTGGAGTACGGCACTCCGCCCCACGGCGGCATTGCGCTGGGCGTCGACCGCATCGTGATGCTGCTGGCCGGAGCGCCCAGCCTGCGCGAGGTGATCGCCTTCCCCAAGACCGCCAGGGCCATCGACCTGATGGTGGACGCGCCGACCACCGTCTCGGATCAGCAGTTGAAGGAACTTCACATTCGCGTGGCGCTGAAGAGCTAGTTGGAAAGAGCTGGTTGGAAGTGGATCGCCTCGGCTGACGCCGGTCGGGCTGGCCTGCTACTCCCGCCCCACGGCCCAGGGAGTGCATTACGATTGAGGCAGCGTGCAGACGATACGAGTAGAGACACCTTCGGCAAAGTACGGCGTAGTGACGGGCAGCGTGCTGGTTGGCTCGCTGGGGTCGCGCATTGAGCGCATTGCGGGCAAGCTGCCGCGGCGGTTTTTTGTCCTCACTTCGCCGGAGATTTGGGCTCTATGGGGCGAGGCCTTTCTTTCCTCCTTTGCCGAGCCGCCGATTGCGCTGTTTTTGCCCAGCGGCGAAAAGCACAAGACGCTGGCCAGCGTGGAGCGCCTGGCGCGGCAGATGGCCGCGGCGGGCGGCGATCGCGGGAGCCTGATGATTGCCTTTGGCGGCGGGATTGTGGGCGATGTGGGCGGCTTTCTGGCCTCGATCTTCATGCGTGGCATTCCCTATGTTCAAGTGCCGACGACATTTCTGGCCCAGGTGGATTCATCTGTGGGCGGCAAAACCGGCGTGAACCTGCCCGAGGGCAAGAATCTGGTGGGCAGCTTCCATCATCCGCTGGCGGTCTTCGCCGACATCAGCGTTCTGGGCACGCTGCCTGACCGTGAACTGCGTGCCGGGCTGATGGAGAGCATCAAGGCCGGGATCATCCGCGACCGCTCGCTGGTGCGCTTCATGGAAGAGCACGCGGCCGAGGTGCTGGGGCGCGACGCCAAGGCTCTGGAAAAGGTGATCTCCGCCTCGATTCGCATGAAGGCCGGGGTGGTGAACCTGGACGAGCGCGAAAACGGGCTGCGCATGATTTTGAACCTGGGGCACACCGTGGGCCACGCCCTCGAACAGGTCACCGGCTACAAGGTGCTGCTGCACGGCGAGGCGGTGGGCTGGGGCATGGTGGCCGCGCTCTTCCTGGCCCGGCAACGGGGACTGATTTCGCGGGCTCAGTTCGAGCGGCTGGAGAGCTTGATTTACCTTTACGGACCGCTGCCGGCCTTGAAATTGCGCAAGGCCCGCGTGGCGGCGGCCACGGGCGGCGACAAGAAGAACGTGGGCGGTGTTAGGCGCTTCGTGCTGCCGGTGGGCGTGGGCGACGCGGGCGTGGTCGAGGACGTGACGGCTGCCGAGCTGGAGGCCGCGGTGGGCTATGTGCTGGGACGGGCTGGGGAGCAATACTCCTGATGGCAGCAACCGGAGCCAGGCCGCCAGGCGCGCAGGATGAGGCCAGCGCGGCAGCGGCGGTGCGGCAGATGTTCGACTCGATTGCGCCCCGCTACGACCTGCTGAACCACCTGCTCTCGGCCAATGTGGACCGGCTGTGGTGGTGGCGGACGGCGCGGCGCTTTCGTGGAATTCTGGCCAATCCCGACGCGGCGGTGCTGGACGTCTGCTGCGGCACGGGCGACATGACCCTGGCCCTGCTGAAACTGCGGCCGCCGGGCGCGCGGCCGACGCTGGCGGCGGATTTTTCTCGCGGAATGCTGAGCCGCGGAGCACAAAAATTTGCCGCGAAGAACTTCGGCGGGCCGGATTTTGGTGAAAAAAATCTTGAGGAGCGGCATAAAGCGCCGCCGTACGCAGTGCCGCTGGAGGCCGATGCGCTTCACCTGCCGCTCAAGTCCGCATCGCTGGACCTGATCGTCTCGGCCTTCGGCTTCAGGAATCTGGCCAACTACGAGGCGGGATTGAGGGAGTTTCATCGCGTGCTGAAGCCGGGCGGTCAGTTGGGGATTTTGGAGTTCAGCGAGCCGGGGGGGCTGGTGGGCAAGGTCTACGCGGTCTACTTCCGGCGTGTTATGCCGGCCATCGGGCGCGCCATTTGCGGTTCTTCCGCCGGAGGCCCTATTGTTGGAAGTCCTACCGCCGGAAGCCCCGCCGTTGGAGACAAGTCCGGGCCGTACAATTATTTGCCTGCCTCGGTGGGTAGCTTTCCGCCGCCGGCGTCGATGCTCGGGCTGATGGCGGCGACTGGCTACGAGCAGTGCGCCTGGCAGCCCTTTACCTTTGGCATTGCCGGCTTGTACACGGCCGTGCGCGGAGCGATAGCCTGAGAGAGATGACCTCCGCTAAACCTAAAGAGATGATTTCCGCCAAACCCAATTCGGCCGCATTTTCCGCTCAGAAGCGGCGCGTGGCGCTGCATTCGATGCTGGCGGCGGCGGTGATGACGCTGCTCAAACTGGCGGCGGGGCTGATTTCCGGCTCGTTGGGCGTGCTGTCGGACGCGGCCCACTCCGGGCTGGATCTGGTGTGCGCGTCGTTCACCTTTTTTTCCGTGCAGATGAGCGACAAGCCTGCTGATGAGCACCACACCTACGGCCACGGCAAGTTCGAGAACTTCTCCTCCTTCGGCGAGGTTCTTCTGATGGTCGTTTCCAGCGCGTGGATTATCTGGGAGGCAATACGGCGGATTCTCCACGGCAGCACGGAGTTGCGTCACTCGGTGTGGCCGGCGGCGGTGGTGCTGTCCTCGATTGGCGTGGACTTCTGGCGGTCGCGGCAACTGGGCAAAGTGGCCCGGCGCACCGGCTCGCCTGCGCTGGCCACCGATGCCTTTCACTTTGCCTCGGACATCTGGTCGTCGCTGGCGGTGCTCGCCGGGCTGTGCGCCAGTTGGGCGGGCGCGCACTACGGCCTGAGCAAGCTGCGCTACGCCGATCCGCTGGCGGCGGTAGTGGTTTCGCTGCTGATTCTGCGCCTGACCGTGCGGCTGGGCCGCGAGGCGGTGAGCGTGCTGCTGGATGAGATTCCCGCCGAGACGCGGCTGCGCATTTTGAGCGAAGTGGAACGTGTTCCAGGGGTTCTGGCCGTCGAGCGGGCGCGGGTGCGAAGGGCCGGAGCCGCCTATTTTGCCGACCTGACGCTGGCTTTGCCGCGGCGCTACACCTTCGTGCACACGGAGGATCTGGTGCGGGCGGCCACTGCGGCCGTGCATCGCGCCCTGCCCAAGGCGGATGTGGTCATCCACACCGTGCCCCGCCAGACCAGGACCGAAAGTGTCTTCGATCGGGTTAGGGCGGTGGCCGCGCAAAATAATGTTTCCGTCCACAAGCTGAGCGTGCAGTTGCACCAGGGGCGGCTGCGCGTCGAGCAGCACCTGGAACTGGACGAAGATCTGACACTGCTGGCCGCGCACGACTTTGTGACCGCCATGGAGGCGCAGATTCTGCGCAAGGCGCCGGAGATCGACTCCGTGCTGACTCACATCGAAAGTGAACCGGCCACCATCGAGCGGCCCGAGGAGTTGGTCAAGGAGGATCGCAAAATCGAGGCGTTGCTGCGCGCGACGGCGGCGCTGTTCGACGAGATTGTGGACGTGCATGAGATCGCCGTGGGCCGCTCCGGCGAGCAGATCCACCTCTCCTGCCACTGCACCCTGCCCGATAAACTGACGATGCGGCGCGTCCACGAGGTGATCACTGCGCTCGAGGGCCGCCTCAAGCTGGAGTGCCCGGAGGTCTACCTGGTGACGATTCACCCCGAGCCGGCGACGGATAATCTGCGGTAACGCAGGGAGAACCTAAACCATGAGAGCCCGTCCAGTTCTGAATTTTTTTCAAGTAGCGTCGCTGGTGATGCTGCTGGTGGCCGTGGCGCTGCTGGCGGCCATCGCCACCATGCACTTCGCCATTCACGGGGCCGAGGTGCAGATTCCCGCGCTCAAGGGGATGACCGTCGCCGAGGCGCTCAGCCAGACCTCCGGGCTGGGACTCAACCTCGATGTGGACAACCGCTACTACTCGGGCGACGTGGCCGCCGGGCACATTCTTTCTCAGTCGCCCGCGCCGGGGACGGTGGTGCGGCGGGAGTGGCGCGTGCGCGTCTCCGAGAGCCTGGGGCCGCAGAAGGTAGAAGTGCCGGATACGGTGGGCTCCGACGAGCGCATGGCGGCCCTGCGGCTGAGAAGCGCGGGGCTGGAGGTGGGCGCGACGGCGCGTCTGCCTTACGCGGGAGCGGCCGAGGGAACGGTTCTGGCCCAGGATCCTCCGGCGCACGCCCAGGGCATCGCGCAGCCCAGCATCAACCTTCTGGTGGCCGCTCCGGACGACAATGCGGCTGACGGCTTTGTGATGCCCGACCTGACCGGCCTGCCGGTGGTGAGCGCGCAGGCGGATCTGACCAGGGTGGGCATTAAGTCCGTTGCAGAATTTGTGGATGTGCCGGTGGCGCCGATGGGCAGAGGGGATGCGGCACCCACGCCGCCGGTGAGCCCCGGCGCGGTGATGGCCGAACAGCCGCCCGCCGGCGCGCGCGTGGACCAAAGCGCGCTGGTCGTGCTGACGGCGGCGAAGTGAGCAAAACAGGGAACAGGGAATAGGGAACAGGGCCGGTGTCGAGGCATTCGTGGCTCCCCAAGCCTCAAAATCGAGATCTCCTTCGGCAAACTCAGGGCAGGCTTTCGGCAAGCCCAAGGCAGGCTCTGGGGTGCCCGGCTTCTTCAGCACGGTTGCAGTTCTGTCCTTTCAAAACCACTCGGCTCAAAACTACTCGGCCTCTCTGCCTTTCAGGCACTCCGCTCGACCAGGGCGATGAAGAAGCCGTCGGTGTGGAAACTGCCCGGGAGCAGGCGCAGGCAGCCTTCGGGGGTGAGTGAGCCGCGCAGGCGCTCCGCGCCGGTGGGGGTGAGAATGCCCTCGCTGAGCAGGGCTTCGATGCGCGAGGCGAGCGAAATCAGGCGGGCATTCGGGTTTTCTGCCAGCACCTGGGCGACGGTCTGCTCATTTTCCTCCGGCTCCAGCGAGCAGGTGGAGTAGACCACGCAACCGACGGGGCGGACGGCGCGCAACGCGGCCCGCAAAATCGCCCGCTGGCGTTCGGCCTGGCGAGTGAGGTCGTCGGGGTGCAGACGGTGGCGAATCTCCGGGTTGCGGCCTAGTGTACCGGTGCCGCTGCAGGGCACGTCGGCCAGTGCCAGCTCAAAAGCTGCTTCTTCCATCAGCGCCGCGGCGTCGCCCTGGCGGCATTCCACCCGCTCGCCAAGGAAGGCCAGCCGCTTCCGCAACTGCTCCAATCTGGGCGCGCTGGTTTCAAAGGCGACGATGCGGGCTTCGGGGTTGCGCTCGGCCAAAATCAGCGTTTTTCCGCCGGGAGCCGCGCAGCAATCTCCGATTGTTTTTACTTTTTGGTCGAAATTCTCGCCCCCCCAGCCGGCCAGCTCGGCCACCAGTTGCGAGCCCTCGTCCTGCAGCCGTACCCGGCCCTCGCGGAAGGCTTCGGTGGCGGCCACATCGCCGGCGGTGACCATGTGGGCGGCGGTCAGCAATTGGCCGGGTTCGAGTTGAATGCCGACTGCGGAGAGTTCGGCCGCGACGGCCGGGCTGGCGAGGCGCACCGCGAGCACGGGCTGGCTCTGGCCGTGGCGGCAAATGGCCTGCGCCGCCTCCAATCCGTAGAAGTTGATCCAGCGCTCGACCATCCAGGCCGGGTGCGCCTGGGCCAGCGCCAGTTCTGCCGCGGTCTCTTCTGGAAAGTGGAATGGCGGAGCCGTGGAGAGCTTGCGCAGGACGGCGTTGACCATGGCGGAGGCGAAGCGGTGGCCGGCCTGCTTGGCCAGTTCGACGCTCTCGTCGATGGCGGCGCGGTCTGGAATGCGGTCCAGGTGCAGAATCTGAAAGGCTCCCAGGCGCAAGGCAATCAGAATCTCAGGATCGAGCCTGGCGTTGGGGTGGGCCAGCAGGGTTTGCAACTGGTGGTCGAGCCGAATCTGCCAGCGCAGCACACCCAGCACCAGCGCCGTGGCCAGATTGCGATCGGGAGCCGAGAGCGCGTTGACGGCTTTGCCGCGCAGCAGGTCGTCGGAGTGAGATTGGCCGCGCCCGACGGCTAATAGAACGTCGAAGGCCGCCTTGCGCGCCACGGAAAGCTTTGCCGCCCGGTTCTTCGGCGCGACTTTTGCCGCGCCTGCCTTCTTCTGGACGGTCATTGCGGCGCGGTTCCGAGCCGCGTGCCAGTGGCGAGCGGCATTCCACGCAAAAACTCGGCTGCCGCAAGGCGCTTCTTGCCTTCGAGTTGAACTTCGAGAAGTTCCTGCCAGGTGTTCTCGGCGCAGGCGACAAAAAGACGGTGGTTTTCGACGTAAATCTGGCCGGGAGTGGCGATTCCGGCGGGGCCGGGCTCGCCAGAGTTTGATGCGTGAGAGCCGGGCGCCTCCACGGCCTCCAGGCGGTGAACAATCAGCTTTTTGCCGTCGAGTGAGGTGAAGGCGCCGGGCCAGGGCTGAAAGCCGCGCCAGCGATTCTTCAGCTCTGTGGCCGAGTACGTGGCAAACTCCATGCTCCCGTCTTCGCGGTGGAGCAGCGGGGCGAAGGTGGCTCCCGCATGATTCTGCGGTTCGGGCTTGATGCTTCCATCGGCCAGCCCGGCCAGCGTTTTGACCACCAGCGGCGCGCCGGCCTTGGCCAACTGATCGAACAACTCGACCGCGGTCTGCTGTGGCTCGATGGCGTGAGTCTGCTGGAGCAGAATGGGGCCGGTATCGAGGCCTTCTTCGAGCAGCATGGTGGTGTTGCCGGTGAAGGCGTCGCCCATGGCCACCGCCCACTGGATCGGCGCGGCGCCGCGGTAGCGCGGCAGCAGGCTGGCGTGCAGGTTGATGCAGCCCAGCCGCGGCAACTCCAGCATCCAGGGCGGAATCAGGCGCCCGTAGGCCACGATGACGATGGCGTCGGGGGCAATCAATTCCAATTGCGCGCGAAACTCCGCATTATTGCGAATCTTTTCCGGCTGCACCACCGGCAAACCGGTGGCCAGCGCGGCCAGCTTGACGGGCGGAGCGGTGAGCTGGCCGCCGCGGCCCGCGGGCCGGTCAGGCTGCGAGACCACCAGCGCGATTTCGTGGCCCGCTCCGAACAATGCATGCAGCGTGGGCACGGCAAAGGCCGGAGTGCCGCAGAAGACGAGTTTCACGGGGCCCCTTCGTTCTGCAAGCGAATCTACCACTCGCCCGCGCGCTGCATCTTGCGAATCTTGCGCTGGTTCAGGTCCCGCTTGAGCGCGCTCATGCGGAAGAGGAACACCATACCGTCCACATGGTCGATCTCATGCTGAAAGCAGCGGGCGAGCAGGTTTTCGCCGTCCATCTCGAACCACTTGCCGTGCTCGTCCTGGGCGCGGACGCGCACCTTGGCCGCCCGCACCACCTTCTCCCGAATATCGGGAAAACTCAGGCATCCTTCTTCTAAGTAGACCCGGCCCTCGCTCCATATAATCTCAGGGTTGATGAGCACCAGCCTGTCTTCAGGCACTTTGCCCACGCTCAAGTCGATGGTGACCAGGCGCTTGGAGACGCCCACCTGCGGCGCGGCCAATCCCACGCCCTGCTCGGCGTAGGTGGTCTCGAACATATTGGTGATCAGCCTGCGCAGATCATCGTCGAATTCAGTAACCGGTTCCGCGGGCCGCGAGAGCACCGGGTCGGGAAATTTCACAATCTTGAGAATCATTTGCGCCTGCTAATAGCTCCGTATCTGTTCGATGTAACCGCGAAAATTCCGTTGCAATTCGAGGGCCGAGTCGCCGCCAAACTTTTCCTGGGCCAGGCGGGCAATAGTCAGCGCCACCATGGCCTCGGCCACCACGCCAGCGGCCGGCACCACGCACATGTCCGAGCGTTCATAGCTCGCGCTGGTCGCCTCGCGCGTGTCGAAACGCACCGATTCCAGCGGCTTGCGCAGGGTCGAGATGGGCTTCAGGTAGCCGCGCACCACAATTTCTTCGCCATTTGAGACGCCGCCCTCGATGCCGCCGGCGTTGTTGCTCGGGCGGGTGAAGCGGGTCGGATTGCCGGTCTCGCCCAGCTCAGCAGGCTTGGCGGCATAGTGAATGGGGTCGTGAACCTGGGAGCCAAAGCTCTCGGCGGCCAGAATGCCGCGGCCAATCTCAACCGCCTTGACCGCCTGGACGCTCATCACCGACCAGGCCAGCAGCCCATCCAGCCGCTCGTCCCAATTGGCGTAGGTGCCCAGGCCAGCGGGAAGGCCGTGGACGACCACCTCGAAGACGCCGCCCACTGTGTCGCGGGTGCGGGCAACCTCCTCGACCTCTTCCTTCATACGGGCCTCGGTCGCCTCGTCCACGCAGCCGAGTTCGATCTCATCCCGGGCGGCCAGGGCCGCAATCTCCTCCCACGCAACAGGGCGGTCGAGCGCGACCCTGCCCACGCGGATCACGTGGCTGGCGACTTCGATTCCCAGCGTTCGCAGCATCAGCTTGGCCAAGGCTCCGGCGGCCACGCGCGCTGTCGTTTCGCGCGCCGAGGCGCGCTCCAGCACGTAGCGGGCGTCGGGGAAGTTGTACTTGAGAGCGCCGGCCAGATCAGCGTGGCCGGGCCGCGGCGAGGCCACGGCCTGGTGGAGCGCGGGGTCGCCGGCTTCGACCGGCAGCTTCTCTTCCCAGTTCTTCCAGTCGCGGTTGACGATTTCCATCGCAATCGGCGCGCCGATGGTCTTGCCGTGGCGAATTCCCGAGAGCACGTGGGCCTGGTCGGTTTCGATCTTCATGCGCCCGCCGCGGCCATAGCCTTGCTGACGCCGCCACAGTTCGCGGTTCACAAACTCCAGATCGACCGGCACTCCGGCTGGCAGCCCGGAGACCAGCGCAATGAGAGCCTCGCCGTGCGACTCCCCGGCAGTTGAAAAACGAATCATATTATCTTGATTGTAACGGGAAATAAGGGATCAGGGGTCAGGGGTCAGGGATCAGGGAAAAACCGCTCGATGCTGCTCGTAATCTTCACTCAAAGTTCAGGTGCAGCCTTGACAAGCGTTGGCCGTCTGCGAACAATCGAGGTGAACCCTGAACCCTGAACCCTGAACCCTGAACCCTGGTCATGAGCTACTTCCTCTTCAAAACCGAGCCCGGCGTCTACTCCTTCGACGATTTCCTGCGCGACCGGGAGACCGTCTGGGACGGCGTGACCAATCCTACGGCCGTAAAGCACTTGCGCGAGATGAAGGCCGGGACCGAGTGGATCTTCTACCACACCGGCGATGAGCGCGCCGCCGTGGGGACGGGAACCGTCCTCAGCGTGGACCCGGCCGACCCCAGGGTTCCCATCGTCAAGGTCAAGGTGGGCGAGCGGCTTCGGCAGCCCAAGACGCTGGCCGCCATCAAGGCCGAACCGCTCTTCGCCCAGTCGCCGCTGGTTCTCATCGGGCGGCTTTCGGTGGTTCCGTTGACTGCGGAGCAGTGGAAATGGTTAGTGGAGTGAGGAAGAGGGGCGCGCGGCAGGTGGTCGGCCCGGAGGGAAACTATAACTCGGCCGAGATGGAGATGCTGGCCGGAGCCGAGACCATCCGCACCCGTCCGTGGCCGGGGTTCGCCACTTGTTGCGAGTACACCAGGCCGAATTTCTCCAGCGCCACCACATCGCGCCGCACCGCACTCGCGTCACGGCCTAAAGTGGCGGCAAGTTCCTTGACCGAGACCGTCTTTTTTTTCACGGCCTCGAAGAGATTGAGCCGGGCCGGAGTCAGTAGTCGGACCATCTCCGCGGCGTTCTCAAAGGTGATTCCCTTCGAGGCTGGAAACGCGCGTCCTTCGTGCATGGCTTTGGCGCGCGTTCTTGCCCGCTTCGCCCATCCGTCAAAGCCATCGGTGTGCACTTTTGTCTTCATAGCTTCCTCCGCGTTTTCAATTCGCCAATCTCGGCGATAAAGCGCTCAAGAATATCGCCGTATGCGGCAGGCTCAATCTCCTCGACTTCCCCGGCGAAGTGACGGTGTGTGGACCCATGCGCCGTATCGTATCCGAGTACGCGCCCGTTATCCCCGGCGGTGCAGCCGATTACGGCAACTTCGTCGGTGGCCTTTACCGGCTTGCTTGCCCGCTTTTTCGGTAGGGCCATGGAGCTATTCTACCACAGGTAGGATATTATTTATCTTATCTGCAATTCTGAAACACCCAGCCCCAAGGGGCGTGTAATTCCCCACGCACTTCTCCCTAATCCCTATTCCTTGCCTTCCCCCAGCCACCGCTTCGTGTTCAGCAACTGCCGCTGGTCGAGCGACCAGACCTTGCCGGTCATCTCGTCGGGGCCTTTGCCTTCGCGGATGCACTTGTCGAATTCGGTGGTCATGGCCTGCATCTTGGCGTCCAGGTCGTCGAGAAAGCTCAGCACCAGCGCCTCGGGGATCATGGGCAGCTTGGGCGAGCCGAACTCCAGCTTGCCGTGGTGCGACAAAATCATATGCAGCACCAGCAGCTTAAGCCGGGGCGGAAAGCCCGGCAGGCTGTCGATGGTGCGCTCGGCCAGAGCCGTCCCGATCTGGATGTGGCCCAGGAGCATTCCCTCGACGGTGTACTCGAAGCCGATCTCCCAACTGAGTTCGCGCAGCTTGCCGATGTCGTGCAGAATGACGCCGGTCAAAAGCAGGTCGCGGTCGAGCAGCGGGTAGTGCGCGGCGACGCGGTCGGCCAGGGTGAGCAGGCTGACGACATGCTCGAGCAGGCCCCCCAGCCAGGCGTGGTGAAGCTGCTTGGCGGCCGGAGCCTCGCGGTAGGCGGCGGCGAACGCCGGGTCGTCGAGCAGCGTGGTGACGAGCAGCTTCAGGTCAGGGTTGGTGAAGCTCGCGACAAAGCTGAGAAGCTGGCGCCAGAGGTCGGCCACGTCGTAGGTGGTCGAGGGCAGCAGATCGGCTTTGTCCGCCTCGCCGGGCTGAGCCAGGCGCAACTGATCGATCTTCATCTGCAGCCGGTCGTCGAAGCGCGAGGCCGAACCGCGGGCCTTGACGATGTCGCCCCGCTCGAACTCCTTGGCGATGCGCGGGTCGGAGGGCTCCCAGATGCGGCCTTCGAGCTGGCCGGTCTTGTCGCCCAGAATGAGGTTCAGGTAGGGCTTGTTGGATTTGGTGGTGCGCTGCTGCTTGAGCAGCACGAGGAAGAAGCCGTCGAAGAGCTTGCCCTCGTCAAAGTTGGCCAGATCGGCGATGTAAATGTCTTTCATAGTGGTATGCGTCGAAAACAAAGAATGAATCGGGTGAAAAATACTAATTTGCTGAAGTGGCGGAAGGGGTACACTTGCCCCCATGGCAGCCTTCCAACTTCCACCACGGCTACAATTTGCGTTGCTGCTTCACGGTAGCTCTCATTCTGTCATAAACCTGGAAGGCCGCGCCATTTTCATGCTTCTCTTTCCGCTGTTCCTCTCCTCGCTGAAGAGCGCGAGGAAATATACTCTGGAGAGTGCATGAAAATCCCTGTTGATCTGCGCAAACGGCTGGAGGCGTCGGCATTCCTCGATCTGCAAGTGATGATGGAGGGCTATGCGCAGGCGGCGGCGAATCTGGCCTGGAGCGAGTACAAGCAAAAGCTGAACTTCACCTCCGATTCGATCGATGTCCTGGACGAGATTCTGGTGCTGGCCGGAGCGAGCCCGGATATGGACCTGGACTTCGAGGTGCGGCTGTGGGGCAGCTACCTGGGCGAGGTGCTGCGCCGCCGCTATGCCGGCAGTTGGGAGCTGTCCCCTTATCCTGGCGGCGTGGCGTCGATTCCGGCCGTCGAGGTGCGCGGCTCAAGGCTGTTTCCCCTGATGAAGGTCTACCGCCGGCTGACGGTGGGCGATGAGGAGGATCTGCGCGCCTTTTACGCCATGGTGACCGAACGGCTGGGCAAGCCCGCGCAGGTGAATTGACAGGGGACAGGGAATAGGGATCAGGGATCAGGGGTCAACCGCCGGACTTTGAACCGGCCCCTATTCTCTGACTCCTTGAACCGAAGGCTCTTGGGGCCGTGCTGCGCGGCACACGGCATTGTGCGACAATAGCCACGGATCATGCGCGCTGGCTTCCATGCGGCGCGTGGAGGATGAAACCATGGGCGATCTATTGCAGCCGACCCACCTGCTGATTATTGCGGTTGTTCTGCTTGTGCTCTTCGGCGCCAAGCGGCTGCCGGAGTTGGGCAAGGGATTGGGCGAAGGGCTGAAGGGCTTCAAGGAAGGCCTCAAGGGCGTGGCCGAGCCCACCGCTCCCGCGCCGTCCGCGCAGCAGCAGAGCCCGCCTCCCGCGCCCAGTGCGCAGCAGCAGAATGCGGCTCCCGCTCCGCCTGCTTCGGCGCCCATCGAGCCCAAGTAAGGCCTCCTCGGCTTCGGGATGGGGCTTCGAAGCCAGCCGTTTGCCCGTTTTTCGTTTTCATCGCCCATCTGCGCCCAAACCGCTTCCGCTGTGACGCGTGAACCGCTTTTGCCGTGAATCGGCAGGGGCGGAAGCTGTGCGTGGCCTCACTTTCTTTCCGGCCCATTTCGCGTTACGATTGCGGCAATCTTCTTGGAGGCTTCGCGTGGTGCTGCGCCGGATGGGATGGATTGTGCTTTTTGCCGCGGTTTGGCCCGCGCTGGCCTTTGCCGGCAGCCAGAAGCCGTGCGTGAGCGCCGATGAGGCCACCCAACTTGTCAACAAGGACGTGTGCGTCACAGCGCACATTTACGACGTGGTCGAGTTGCCGGATGGGACGCGCTTCCTCGACGTGTGCCCGCCGGAGACGCCAGACCAGAAGTGCCGCTTCACCATCCTAAGCCTGCGCGAGGATCGCGAAGAGGTGGGCGAGCTGAGCAAGTACCGCGACATGAACGTGCAGATTCGGGGGATTGTGCAGCCCATGCACGGGCGGGCGGGGATGGTGCTGAGCCACGCGCGGCAATTCTACGGAGGGCCGCCCAAGTTCAAGCCCAACCCCCTGCTGGCGCGCGGCTTCAACGCCGAAGAGAGCCGGCCGCCGATCAATGACCCCAATCTGCGCTCGCAGGGCGGTCGCCGCGCCTTCATGAACACCAGGGACCGGGAAGCGCTGCCGGCGAAGTCGCAGTAGCTTCTAACCTCTAGCTTCTAGGAAACCCCTGCGTAAGTTGCTGTTTTGAAAGGGCACGGCTTTAGCCGTGCCGCAAGATGCAAACAATGAAAGGGTGGCTTTAGCCACCGAGAAAACGTAAATCACAGAAAATACATTTCCTCAGGGGCTAAAGCCCGAAGGTTTTTGGGGGCAATCGAACGGCGTGGCTGAAGCCACGCCCTTTCAAAACATGACCAAATCGACTTATGCGGAGACTCGTGTGCAAGCACAAACAGCTAGCAGCTAGAGGCTATGAGCTAGGGGCTGGCTCTTCCAGCGGCGGGGCAAAGCGGGCGCCGGTGCGCAGAATGATGCAGGAAATGGCCAGGGCGACGAGGGTGGCGCCGAGACCAAGGCTCAGGTTTGAACGATCGGAGATGGCCCCGATGATCTGCGGCGAAAAAGTGTCCCCAAAGCAGTGGATGATGAAGAGATTGAGGCCGATGGCCGTGGCGCGCACCGGTCCGGTGACCGAGTTGACGACGGCCGTGTTGAGCGGGCCGGTGTTGAGAAAGAGGAAGAATTCGGCGGCGAACAGGGCCGGGATTGCCCACGCGCGCGGTCCAAAGAAGAGCAGCACGCCGCAGGGCAGGGTCAGCGCAACGCTCCAGAAGGAGAGCAGGTAAAGAGCGCGGTGGTTGGTGCCGAGCCAGCGCTGTGCGAGCCAGCCGCCGGTGAGGGTTCCGGCGATGCCGTCCACCACGGTGATGGCGCCCACAATCTGGCTTGAGCCGCTCACCGAGAAGCCCGTGGCGCGGCGCAGGAATTCAGGAACCCAGGCCGAGATGCCGCCCATGGCGAAGGTGAGCGTGGCCAGGCCGAAGGTCGCGGTGAGGAAGGCGGGATTGCGGAAGAGTCCGCGGAAGGTGGTGCGGTTGAGGCTGGGCCGAATTTGGTCGCAGGCGCCGCGCTCCGGCTCCCGGCCGATCCACCCATAGAGCGCGGCGATCGCCAGGCCGGGAATGGCGCAGACGAAAAACGGCGCGCGCCAGCCCCAGTGCGAGCCGATTTGCCCTCCGGCCAGGTAGCCGATGGCCGCGCCCAGGGGAATAGCCAGATAAAAAATCGAGAGGATGCGGTTGCGGTCACGCTCGGGATAGAAGTCGGCTAGCACGGCGGGGGCGAAGATTCCGAAAGTGGCCTCGCCGACGCCCACTAGGGCCTGGCGGAGATAGAAGGTCCAGTAGCCGTGGACCCAGACCGTGGCGAGCGTGGCCAGGCTCCAGAGAACCGCACCGGCGATGATCAGCGGCTTGCGCGGGAAGCGGTCCCCAAGCCAGCCGGTCAGGGGGGCGGCGATCATGTAGAAGAAAAACAGCGCGGTGGTCAGCGCGCCCATCTGCTGGTCAGTAGAGTGGAAGTCGCGCTGGATCAGCGACAATTCGCCGGGCAGGATGTAGCGGTCGATGTAGTTGAGCAGGTTGAGGCCAATCAGCAGCACCAGCGTCCCCACGGCGGGGCTGATGCGGGGGCGAAGCGGCTGGAACCGGGTGGCCATGAGGAGATTATTCTTTGGGCCGCGGCCAGCGCGCTTCCACGGTGGTGCCGATGCCGCCGCGGGGGCGGAACTGGCCGCGCACCACGGCCCAGACCGGATCGCAGGCCTTGACCATGTCCTCCAGGACCTGGTTGACAATGTTTTCCTGGAAAATGCCCAGGTTGCGATAGCAGAAGAGGTACTCTTTGAGCGATTTCAGCTCAAGGCAGCGCTGGCGGGGCATGTAGCGGATGGTGAGAACGCCGAAATCGGGCAGGCCGGTTTTGGGGCAGACCGAGGTCAGTTCCGGGTCGTCGATCAGAATTTCGTAGCCGGGAAACTGGTTTTGCCAGGTTTCGATGGCGGGAAAGGCGAAGTCGAGGCCGGCTTTGGCGTGATCGTCGGTGTAGCGCGGTTTTGGAGCCATGATCTGATTGTACGAGGCCGAGGGTTTTTCATCGAATTTCAGGCGCCAGCGATTGGGATTCGACAGCGGATTCTGGGCGATTACTAGCCAGATTTCTCCCTGTTTGGGCTTCGATCTTTTCCGAAGCCGCTCACCGCGTCCTATATACTGACTCTGGTTGCCAGAATGACCCAAGAAAGAAAGCTTTTTGACCGGCGCTGGCTTTGGCTGGGCGCGCTGCTGCTAACGATTGCCGTGTTTTTCTTCGTGCGCTCTTTGACCCGCGACCGGCTGCTGATTCATGCGGCGCAGGCGGAGCGTGTGCCGCTGCTGAGCACTATCAGCACCAACGGCCGGGTGGAACCGGAGGTGAACTACGAGATTCACAGCCCGATGGCGACCACTGTCAAAGCGGTGTATGCGCAGCCGGGCGATCAGGTGGCGGCGGGCAAGCTGCTGATGTCGCTGGACGACGTGCAGGTGCGCGCCCGCGAGGCCTCGGCCGAGAGCGGCGTAAAGGCTGCGCAGGCGGCGTTGCAGGCGACGACCCACAATGGAACCCAGCAGGAGCGTCAGGCGGCGGCGGCCGACATGGCGCGCGCCCGGCTGGAACGCAATCAGGCGCGCCAGGATCTGGCGGCGCTGACCAGGCTCAACTCGACCGGCGCGGCTTCGGCCAGCGAGGTGGCCGCGGCGCGGCAGCGGCTGGCTACGGCGGAGGTTAACCTGAACGCCCTGGACCAGAGCGCGGACAATCGCTATTCACCGGCCGAGGTGGCGCGCGCGCGGGCGGCTCTGGCCGATGCGGAGGCCAATCTGACGGCGGCGCGGCAGGTGGTGGGGCAGACCGCGGTGCGGGCTCCGGTGGCGGGCACGGTTTACAGCCTGGATGCGGTGCGCTCGGAGTATGTCGAAGAGGGCAAGCTGCTGCTGCAGGTGGCCGATCTGCGCCACGAGCGGGTGCGGGCCTATTTTGACGAGCCGGAGATTGGGCAGTTGGCGGTTGGCCAGAAGATTCAGATCAAGTGGGACGCCAAACCGGGCCGCATCTGGAATGGGCACATCGAGCGGACGCCGGTCACGGTGATCAACCTCGGTACGCGCAGCGTGGGCGAGGTGCTGGTGAAGATCGACGACGCGGATAGCGGCCTGCTGCCGGACACCAACGTGACCGTGATGGTCACCATCTCCAGCCAGTCGAATGCGCTGAGCGTGCCGCGCGAGGCTCTGCGTTCGGAGAATGGCAAGCCCTACGTCTACAAGATCGTGAAGGACGGATTGCAGAAGACCTTTGTGACGACCGGGGCCATCAATCTGACCCAGGCGGCTATCCTCTCCGGACTTGAGGAGGGGGATCAGGTGGCGACGGGAACAGCCAGCGGACAGCCTTTGCAGGATGGCGTTCCGATCAAGGTGGTGCGGTGAGGGTTTTGGCGGGGCTGATTCTGGCGGGGCTGAGCCTGACGGCGGCCGCGGCCGCTTCCTTGCCCGCGCAGGGCGGGAGGGGGCAGCTTGCCCAGGCCAACGCGGCCTTGCAGTCCGGCGAGGCGGATAAGGCGCTGGGACTGCTGAACGCGCTTGCCCAGCCGGGGGGCCCGGCTGCGGCATATAACCTCAGATGCCGTGTGCGGTTTACGCTGGAGCAATGGGATCAGGCCGCGAACGACTGCGCGCAGGCCGTCAAGCTGGACGGCGGGAACGCCGGCAATCAACAGAGTTCGGACGATCATATGTGGCTGGCGCGCGCCCTGGGCGAGAAGGCCAGCCGGGCGTCGTTTCTGAATGCGTATTCGCTGGCCAAGCGGGTGCGGATCGAGTTTGAAGAGGCGGTCCGGCTGAATCCTCGCAACGCCGAGGCACTGGCCGACCTGGGCGAGTACTACTATTCCGCGCCCGAAGTCCTGGGCGGCGGCCTTGACAAGGCGGAGCGCGTGGCCGCGCAACTGGAGAGGATCGACGCTGCCCGCGCCCACGTGCTGCGAGGCAACATCGCCGTCGAGCGCAAGGATTATGGCGCGGCCGAGCGCGAGTTGAAACAGGCGATCGCCGAGTCGGCGCATCCGGCCAGCCAGTGGATGGCGCTGGCCGGCTTCTATCGCAGCCGGGGAAGCTGGACGGAGATGGACTCGGCGGTGCGCAGCGGTGAGAATGCCGCCGAGCGGGACAGATCCGCGGGCGTGGCACTCTTCGACGGAGCCTCGATGCTGATCAAAACCAACCGCGACCCGGCGCGGGCCGCCAGAATGCTCGAAAGCTATTTGGCTGGCAGCACCAAGACCGAAGAAGCGCCGGCGTTTGCGGCGCACACCCGGCTGGCCCGTTTGAAGGCGCAATTGGGCGATGCGGCTGGCGCCAGCCGGGAGCGGGCGGCGGCGCTATTGCTGGCGCCGGAGTACCAGCCGGCCCGGGATCTGAAGCTCCAAGAGATGAAGTCCCAAGACCAGAAGCACTGAAGGATTGAGCGCGCATGAGGAATAAAGGCAATCCGCTGAATATCTGGGCATGGGTGCTCATGGGCCTGACCATGGTGGCCTCGCCGGCGCTGGCCGCGGCGCAGGTTTCGCTGGCGACCGTGGTGGACCTGGCGCAGCGCAACTCGAGCCCGGTCAAACTGGCCGATGCCGATGTGCAAAAGGCAAAGGCATTACAGGCTCAGGCTGATGATGTTCTTATGCCCGATGTGGAGTTCAGCACGGGACTTCCTTTTTTGCCCTCTGTCGGCTTCACCGGCAGCCCGTCTTCGATTTACAGCATATCCGTGCAATCGACGGTCTTCGGCCCTTCCCAATTAAAGTACATGCGTGCGGCGCGTGCTGGCGCTAAGGCCGCGTCTCTGAGTCTGAAGGACGTTCGCGAACAGGTGGCGCTCAGTGCTTCCACCGCTTACATCGAGTTGGACACAGTTGATCGCGAACGGGATGCTGCCCGGCAGCAGGAAGATTTCACAGGCCGTCTCGTCAGCATCGAAGAGCAGCGCACCGAGGCGGGCGTCGATCCTTTGAGCGATTTGTTGCAGGCGCGGCTGACGGCGGCCCAGTTGAAGCTCACGCGGCTGCACTTGGAAACGCGCGCCGCAACCCTGTCAGAGCAGCTTTCCGTGCTCACCGGTTTGCCCATTGGTTCCATCACACCGGATCACGCCAGCATCCCCGAGATTCCCGAAGTAAAGGCGGACGGCGTTGCGCACAACACGAAGGGCATTGAGTCGGCGCAACAACTCAGTCTCTCCAAGCGATTGACGGCGCGCGGGGACGCAATGAGTACCTACATCCCCCAGATGGGCTTTGGCTTGCTTTACAATCGCAACACCACGCTGCTGAACGATTCCGACTATTACTACGCGCACCCGATTCCGGCTAACAACTTCAGCTCGGGATTTTCGTTGCGGATTCCGCTCTTCGATTTGGGGCATCGCGCCAAGGCCAAGGAGTCGGCGGCCGAGGCGCTCAGAGCCACGGTCGAGGCCGAACAGGCGCAGCGGCAAAACGAGGTTCAGGTCGCCGAACTCACCGGCAGCCTGCGCGAACTGGACACCCAGGCGGAGATTGCCAGCCTCAAGCAGCAGATTGCCCATGAGCAGCTTCAGACCGTGCTCGCGCAACTGGAGTTGGGCAACGGCGCGGGCAGCGGGCCAGGCGCTCAGCCGCAACTGACGCCCAAAGCCGAGCAGTTGGCCCGCATCGACGAACAGCAGAAGTTGGAAGACGCGCTGGATGCGGGATTCGAGCTGGCCAAGGCGCAGCTGAGCCTGCTGCGCTCCCTGGGCCACATGGAAGACTGGCTGAACGAACTGCACGCCAAGTAGTTCTGGCGCACCATGCGCCCTTTGGCGGAAAAATGTGGCTTGAAGCCCGCGGAAATCAACGAAAAATGCCGGAATGTTAGAATTAATGCAATGCCAATGCCCCTGAAGACGCTGTTTCTGAATCCGCCCTCGTTTGAAAACTTTGACGGCGGCGCCAGTTCGCGCTGGCCGGCCACGCGCGAGATTGAGTCCTACTGGTACCCGGTGTGGCTGACCTATCCGGCTGGTCTGCTGGAAGGTTCGCGGCTGCTCGATGCGTCGCCGCACCACGTCTCGGCCGAAGAGACCATCGGGATTTGCAAGGACTACGAGTTTCTGGTGCTGTTTACCTCGACCATCGGCTGGAAAAGCGACCAGAAGCTGGCCGAAGCCATCAAGGCGGCACATCCATCGATTCGTATCGCCTTTGTGGGACCGCCGGTGACCACCGACCCGGAACGCGCCCTGAATGAGTGCGCCGCGCTGGACTTCATCTGCCGCCGCGAGTTCGACTTCTCAATCGTCGAGTTTGCCCAAGGCAAGCCGCTCCAGGAAATCCTCGGCATCAGCTACCGGCAGAACGGCCAGATTGTTCACAATCCCGACCGCCCGCAGGTGGAAGACCTGGACGCGCTGCCCTGGGCCACCAAGATCTACAAGCGCGACCTGGACGTGACGCGCTATAGCGTTCCCTTCCTGCTGCATCCGTTCATCGCGCTCTACTCCTCGCGCGGCTGCCCGGCGCAGTGCACCTTCTGCCTCTGGCCGCAGACCTTGAGCGGCCACGCCTGGCGCAGGCGTTCGACAGACGACGTGGCCGCCGAACTGGCCTGGGCCAAGGAGAACTTTCCCGAGGTCAAGGAATTTTTCTTCGACGATGACACCTTCAACATTCAGAAGGCGCGCACCATCGAATTGTGCGCCAAGCTCAAGCCGCTGCATCTGACCTGGAGTTGCACCTCGCGCGTGACCACCGACCGCGAAACGCTGAAGGCGATGAAAGAGGCCGGCTGCCGTCTGCTGATCGTGGGCTTTGAATCCGGCGACCCGCAGGTTCTCAAGAACATCAAGAAGGGCGCCACCGTTGAGAAGGCCAGGGCTTTCGCCAAGGACTGCCGCGACCTGGGCCTGACCGTCCACGGCGACTTCGTCCTCGGCCTGCCAGGCGAGACCAAGGCGTCGATTCGCAACACCATCAACTTTGCCAAGACGCTGGACGTGGAGACGATTCAGGTTTCGATCGCCCACGCCTTTCCGGGCACGGAGTTTTACGATTACGCCAAGGCCAACGGCTTCATCGTGAACTCGGCGGCGCTGGGCGACGCGGGCGGCCACCAGATGGCGCACATCGAGTACCCCGGCCTGCCCACCGACTACGTGCTCGAAATGGTGCATCGCTTCTACGACGAGTACTACTTCCGGCCCAAGGCGGCCTTCCGCGTGATCTGGAAGGCGATCATCCACCGCGACCTGCCGCGCCTCTACGTCGAGGCCAAGGCCTTCCTGAAACTGCGTGCGCAACGCAACAAGATGGTCAAGACGGCGCGCGGCAAACAGGCCGATCCGCCCGCCCCGGCTGGCGCCGGAGCCTAAGCTATCTTCACATTTCATAGAAAGTGAGTGCCCCATCCTTTTCACGTTCTTTGTGAAAAGGGTGGGAGACCACACACTCCAATCAGCGTCCAATAGTCAGGACCGAAACGCCAATGGCTCACCAAAAACTTTTGCCGCGCCAATACCTGATCCTGGGGCTGGTGGCTGTGTCGGCCCCTCTGGGCGACACCTGCCTCTCGCGCGGCATGAGCAGTCTTCCGGCCATCACGCTGGCCCATCCCGCCTCGCTCATCGCCGCCGTCTTCACCCCTTGGATTGCCGCTGGCATTGTGCTGCTTATCGGCTTTTTCGCCAGCTATTTGACCGCGCTTTCGTGGGCCGATCTGACATTTGTGCTGCCGGCCACGGCCTTTGGCAACGTGATCGTCGCGCTGCTTTCGCGCTTCTGGCTGCATGAGGCGATCTCGCCCGAGCGCTGGGCGGGAATTCTGCTGATTACCGTGGGTGTGGGCTTCGTCGCGCAGGGGCCGTCGCTGACCGAGCGGCCGCCGGTGCTGAACCCGGAGCTCGATGAGGCTCTGGAAGAAGCCATTCAACTCGAACAGGAGCAGGTGCGATGACCCTTCCAACTCCGTCCGCGCAGCCCGGCTTCTGGACCGCCGCCGCCATGATCGCCGCCATTGTGCTCACCTCGACCGCCGGCGAGGTGCTGACCGCCGCGGCCATGAAATCCATCGGCGACCTGGATGAGATTCGCGCCCACTCGGGGCTGAAGGGCGCCATTCGCGCCATCGTCACTTGTCCGCTATTTTTCGCCGGAGTCAGTTTTCTGGCGCTGGCCTTCTTCGCGCTGCTGCTGGCCTTGAACCACCTGAACCTGAGCCTGGTTGCCCCCGCCTCGGCCTCACTCACGCTGGTCACCAACGCCATCGCTGCCAAACTCTTTCTCAAGGAAAACGTAGACCGCCGGCGCTGGACGGCGGCCATCCTGGTCTGCGTCGGGGTCTACTTTCTGGCGCATTGAAGAAGCAGGAAACAGGGAATAGGGAATAGAAAATTTCCTCTCGAAATTGTGCTCAAACTCCAGAAATCGCTTCTATAAAATAAAAAACGCCTTGGTTTGGGACGCAAATCTTATCTCTACGAAGCCACGCTGTTCCTATTCCCTGTTCCCTGTTCCCTGTTCCCTGCAATCAATCTCATCAACCCCCTCGGCTTCAGGTCGGGCTCCAGAATCGTCCGCGGTTCGCCGAGGCTCTGGCAGACGGCTTCAGCGGCCAAGTGGCCGGAGCGGGCGCTGCTCTCCATCGTCGAAGGCCAGCTGGTGGCCGTCCAATCTCCAGCGAGAAAGAGTTGCGGCCAGGGCGAAGCGGCTGTGGGCCGCGCCTCATCGATCCCTGGAGGAACGCCGAAGGTGGCGTACATCTCCTTGACCAGCGTGGCCTTTTCCAGTTTGGCTTCCTTCACGCGCGGAAAGAACTCGGCCAGTTCGCCGAGCGCCAACTGAATCGCGGCCTTGCTCGACAGTGCCGCAAAGGCTCGCGTAGCGCTCACCACCAATTCAATGTAATGCCCGCCACGCCCAGTTTGCAGCTTCGACTGGTTGTAGATCCAGTGAATTTCGCGGTCCAGCAGCACCGCGTGTTCCAGTTCCGTAATCTCGCGGTCGAACCACAGGTGGACGCTGCAAATGGGCCAATGCTCGTGCCGCTCGATCTGCCGCGCCAGCCTTTCCGCGCCCTCGGCCGCGGGCAGATGGGGCAGCAACTTCGCCGTTGCCTCGAAGGGCAAGGCCACAATCACGAACTCGGAGGTCAGCTCCCCGGTGCGCGTCTGAAGGGTCCACCGCGCCGCGCTCTCATCCCAGGCCGCGCCCTCCACGTGCGTCCTCAGCAGCACACGGCCGCCACGCTCTTCAATCAGGGAAGGCACGCGCGCGTACAACTGGCTGAGCGGGACGGTGTTCATTCCCATGCTGCCCGCCTCGGCCGAGTTTAAAAACAGCTCGCGGATCACCTTGGCCGCATAGGAGACGGCAATCGAGTCGATCTCCGCATTCAAGGCGCTGGCGATTACCAGCCGCCAGAAGCGATTCAGAGCCCCCTCGGTCTGCTTGTGCCGCCGGAGCCAATTTCCCAGCGGCTCAGGTGAATTGTCCAGCGCCCCCGGCCGCATCATCGCCCGCATGGCGCGTCCCAGCGCGAGTTTGTCGGCCAGCGTGAAGGCCTTCGCCCGCAAAAAACTCGGGGCGCTGTGCAATGGCGCCGGCAACCGCAACGGGCCAAGTTCAAATGGCCCCAGCCGCGACCTCCGGCCGCCCGGCTCGATCATCGTCATTTGGCTGGTCCAGTGAATCTGCTCGGCAACGCCGATGCGGCGGTAAAAACCCAGCAGATTGGTGCAGCAGCCGAAGAGCGCGTGCTGGCAATTGTCGATGACCTCATTCATGCCCGGATGAAGGTACGACGAAGCCCGCCCGCCCAGGTAACCGCGCTGCTCAACCAATTGCACGCGCAGACCGGCCTCGGCCAGGGCGCAGGCCGCGCTCATTCCGGCCACGCCGCCGCCGATGACCGTAACGGTCTGCTGCGAGTTTTGCTGCGAACGGCTCAATCAATCGTCCATTTCCGGCGCAAAATCGCTCTTCCGGCAGGGAGCACTCTTCCTGGCTCGAAATCGCTCTTCTCTTCCGGGAACAAAATCACTCTTAGAGCATTTTCAGCATTTCTGTAAGGTGTGCTTCGTATCATCCCACCCTAGCCGCAAAAGCAAAGACGCGGCGAGGGTGGGGCACCCAGACCTTACACTATCAGTGAAATTGCTCTAAAAACTGCTTTGAAAAAGCGCAGCTGAGGCAGCGCCCTTGCAAAACAATCGAACTATTTTCTCAGGCGAAGATTCGCGCCAGCCCCATGCGCGCCATGCCCACCGCCAGAATGCCCAGTTTCTGCGTCCGCGGCACACTGGCGCGGCTGGAGAAAACGTCGCAGTCCACGTGCTCGATGCGCTTGAGCAGGCCGTGGTAGATCGAAACCAGCACCCACAGGGCGGGACGGCTCTCGGGGTCGATCAACGGGAGCAACTCCTGAGCCGACTGATAGAAATTCTCCGCCCGCTGGGCGATAGCCGCCAGCAGGGCGCGCTCGCTGGCCGTGGGCGGCGCGCTGGGGGCGCGGTGCAGCAGGGAATCGAGCGCTACATTGTGGGCCGCCAGATCCTCCAGCGGCAGATAAACGCGATTGCGCTCCGCATCCTCGGCCACATCGCGCAGAATGTTGGTGAGTTGAAAGGCGATGCCCGTTTCTTCGGCCAGCTTTTCGGCGCGCGGGTCGGTGTAGCCGAAGATGCGAATGCAGACCAGGCCCACGACCGAGGCCACCAGGTAGCAGTAGCGGTAAAGGTCGGCGAAGGTGGCGTAGGTGTCCGGCGCATCGGTTGCGGCCCGGTCGAGGTCCATGGTCACGCCGTCCACCAGCTCATCAAGCAGGCTGAGCGGAATTCCAAAGCGCTCCGTGGCATCGCGCACAGCAAGAAAGACCGGATCGGAGGAACCGCCCCCGTGGCAGACGCCGCGCCAATCGGCCAGCCACGCATTCAGGCGGCGGCGGCGCTCTTCGGGGGAGAGGCTCTCGTCGTCGGCCAGGTCGTCGGCCTGGCGCATGAAGGCGTAGATGGCGCAGATGGCGTTGCGGCGCGGAGTGGGCAGCGCGACGAAGGCGTAGTAGAAGTTCTTCGCCTCGCGCTTGGCAATGGCGCAACAGGCAGCGTAAGCCCGGTCCAGTGCGGGACCGCTTAGCGCAACTCTGTCCGATGTGAGATTCTGGGTCACGCCGTTCGTCCTCAAATCCGGTTGCCGAGGCGCAGAAAGGGCAACAGCTTGCCGCTGACCGCGCGCAGCGCGAGTTGGAGTTTGGTGCGCCGGGAGATCGCCGGGCGAGCCGCGAGCACGTCGTAATCCTGGCGCTCGATGGCGCGCAGAATCTCCAGGCCGCCGCGACTGAACAAATCCAGGTCGAGCGCCAGGCCGCGGCCGACCATGCCGACGAGGGGCAGACCCTGCGCGAAGAGCGTGCGGGTGTACTCGACTTCGAAACGCATCAGGGCGCGAAACTCCGGCGTGGCCGCGCCGTGGGCGATGGTCTCGTCCGTGACCCCGAAGCGGCGCATCTCGGCTTGTGGAAGGTAGACGCGCCCCTTGGCGAAGTCCACGCGCACATCCTGCCAGAAGTTGGCCAATTGCAGCGCTGAGCAGGTCGCGTCGGAGAGGCGAAAGCGCTCGGCGGAGTCCTCGGAAGGCGCCTCGCCGCAGGCGTAGAGCACCAGGCGGCCCACGGGATTGGCCGAATAGCGGCAGTAGGCCAGCACCTCCTCGATGGTTTCGAAGCGGGTGACGGTCTGGTCCTGCCGAAAAGCGGTCAGCAGGTCGGCAAATGGCTCCTTGGGGATCGAGCAGGCGCGGATGGTCTCGGCCAGCGCAACAAAAACTGGATGGCGCGCACGGCCCTCGTAGCAGGCGTCGAGCTCGCGGCCCCAAAAATCGAGCAGGGCCAGTGCCTGCGCCGTCGAGCCCACCTCGTCGCCTAAATCGTCCGAGACGCGGCAGTAGGCGTAGATGGCGTGAAAATGCGGCCTCAGCGGCCGGGGCAGAAACCACGAGGCGACGTGAAAGTTCTCGTAGTGCGACTCGGCCAGCCGCCGGCACCAGGCGCGAGCCTCATCGAGCGTGGGCGCAACCTCGGGAATGCGGTAGCCTGGGGGCAGCGCGGCCCACCCAAGGGCGAGCAACTCGTCCTGTGTCAGCTCCGGGGGCAGCGGCGCTTCGCTGTCCGGCGTCCCACTCTTCGATTCCACCGTTATCGTCGTCATGGCTTCGCCTCAGGGCACAATGGCGGTTTTGATCTCGGTCGAGCGCTTCATCAGCTTCTCGAAGACGCGGTTGAGTTCGTAGAGGTGGGCGTGGCCGGTGATGAAGGCTCCCGCCTGGAAGCGGCCGTCGGCAATCAGATCGAGCGCCTTGCGGCAGAGGGCCGGGGTGTGGTGGAAGGTGGCGCGCAGCGTGATGCCGGAGTAATGAATGCGGTTGGTGTCCAGCGTGACGTGCGTGCCCAGGGCGCATCCGCCGAAGAAGTTGACCGTTCCGCCCTTGCGCACCAGCTCGACCGCTTCCTGCCAGGATTCGGGCACGCCGACGGCCTCGATGGCGATGTCCACCCCACGATTCTTCTCGGTGAGCGCGCGGGTTTCACGGATGGCCTTGCGAATATTGTCGGTCTGCACTACGTGGGCCGCGCCCAACTGGCGCGCCGCCTCCATCTGTCCGTCGTGCTTGACGATGGCGATGACCTCGCAGCCGAATAGCGCGGCCACGTGCAGAATCATCAAGCCCAGCGGTCCGCCGCCGATGACGGCCACCGTGTCGCCGGGGCGCGGGCGCGAGTCTTCGAAGCCATGCATCGCGCAGGCCAGTGGCTCGGTCAGCGCGGCGTGCTCCAGCGGGACGTGATCCGGCACATGCAGCGTATTCTTGGCCACGATGCGCTCCGGAATGCGAATGAACTCGGCATAGGCTCCGTTGTTGAAGAGCAGATCGTCGCACAGGTGCTCCTGGCCGCGCGCACAAAAATAGCACTGGCCGCACGGGGCGGAGTTGAGCGCCACCACGCGGTCGCCGGGGACAAACTCCGTGACCCCCTCGCCGGCTTCGACAACCGTTCCGGCCAATTCATGGCCAAAGAGCGCCGGGGGCACGATCATGCGTGCGTGATAGCCGCGGCGGAAGACCTTCAGGTCGGTGCCGCAGGTCAGCGCCGCGCCCACGCGGACGATCAGCTCGCCGGGCGCGGCCTCGGGAACCAGCACTCGTTCTATGCGAATATCCTCGCGTCCGTGGAGGACCGCGGCCTCCATTGTTGTTGCCATCGGCTCCCTCTTACTCTGCTCCCGCTCCAAGCACAGCTTCAATCATAATCTTCATCGACTCTGCCCGGGGCTGCGAAGCGACCTCGATGGCCGCTGCCGCCTCCTCAAGCGGAAAGCGGTGCGAGACCAATTGCGTCAAATCGAATCCATTGCGATAGCCGCCGAAGACCAGATCGGCAACCTCGGGCTGAATCGCGGCCGAGGCCGAATAAGAGCCAAGCAGAGCCTTCTCGTCCATGCAGACCTGGCCAGGGTCGAAGGTGGCCTCGCCGTGCTGGGTCTGGGCAAAGAGCATTACCCGGCCGCCCGGCCGCACCGCGTTCATCGCGGTCTGAATCAGCGCACTGCCGCTCACCGCCAGGATGACGGCGTCCGCGCCGCGCCCATCGGTGACGGCAAAGGTTTTTTTGACCACATCTTCCTCACCGGCGCAAATCGGCTCATGCAGCCCAAATTTTGCCGCCAGGGCGTGGCGCTCGGGGTACAAATCGGAGGTGAGCACACGCGCCCCGGTGCGATGAGAGAGCGCGGCCAGCAGCAGCCCGATGGGGCCCTGGCCGATGACCAGCACCGTGTCGTCGGCGGCCAGGTTGAGCAGCTTCACGCCCTTCAGACAGGTGTTCACCGGCTCCATGAAGGCCGCCTGCTCGAAGGGCACGCCGTCGGGAATCCGCACCACGCCGCCCAACTCGACGATCCAGTCCATGACGCGAATGTACTCGGAAAAACCGCCGCCGGAGGGCTCGAAACCGGCCGTGACGCCCACTTTTTTGTAAACCGCGCACTGCGCCGGGGTCTGCTTGCGGCAGAAATAGCACTCCCCGCAGGGCACGTGATGTAAGACCATCACCCGCTCGCCGAGGTGAAATCGGCTCACGCCCTCGCCCACCTGGACGATGGTTCCGGCCATCTCGTGTCCGAAGATGCGCGGCGCCGAGTGCGAGCCGGTGGAGATCTTCTTCAAATCCGTGCCGCAGATGCCGCAGGTGGCCACCTTGACCAGCAACTCGCCCGGCCCAATCAACGGCACAGGCACGGTCTCCAGGCGCATGTCGTTCACGCCGCGATAGACCACAGCCTTCATGATGGCGGGAATTTTCGTTTCCGTCCGGTTTTCAACAGCGGTGGTTGGGGTTGCCATTGCGCTTTCTGATTTTTCCTTGTTCATCCAGCAAATCGTTCATTCAGCAAATCGTTGATTCAGCAAATCGTTGATTCAGCAAATCGAGCAGCAACGCCGCCATGGCCTGCGCGGCTCTGTTACTATTTTCGCCCATCCGCATCAGTGCGGGCCAGCGCCACGGCCTGAAAAGGGCAAAAACCACGAAGCGAACCAGCCGAAACTGCCCGTCTGGCGAGATAAATCGATTGAAATCAGGGAGATGGTCGCTATAGCCGTCGCTGACTCCCTTCACGCAATAAAACGGAATGCCGCGCATCCGAGCCAGCCGCGCAATCCCGGCGGCCTCCATGTCGACCAGACCGGCTTGATAGGTGGAGGCGAGGCGCTGCTTGTCGGCTGCTCCAGCAACGCGGGGGGTGGTGACCAGCCAGCAATCGTTGGGAGGGGAGGCGGTAACGAAGCGTTCCCCGGTACGGGCGTCGATGACTCCAGAGACCTGGTAAGCCCGGCCGGGAGCGAACTCTTCGCTCAAAGCTCCGGCCCATCCAGTCGAAATGACCGAGGAGACGGTTCCATCTTTCTCGACCTCGGCAAAGGCCCGCGTAGCCGCATCGACTCCGGCTCCGGCGCAGGCAGCAATCCACTCGCCGTCGTCTCCATTTTCATTCAGAAAGCCCCAGCGCCAGAGATCGACGCCGTTGCGGCGTTCGTGCCGCCAGCCGCGAACCAGCGGCTTCAGTTCGCCGGGCATGGCGGCGATGATGGCCACCCGTTTCATGCTGGCGTCTGAGGCGCGTAGCCGTTGGCGCGAAACCACTCGATGGCGGCGCGCATCGCCGGGTTGACGGGCAGGATGCGGAAGCCCAGCTCCTGCTGCGCGTGGGCGCTCGAGGCGTACATCTTCTTGCGGCCCATGCGGACCTCTTCGAGCGTGGCGCGCGGCTCGCGTCCGCGGATGCGGCCGGTGATCCACTCCTCGAAAAACGCGTAGGTTGCGGCCACGGCGAAGGGAATCTTCATTGTCGGCGAGGGAAGGCCGGTGATCTCGGCCATCTTGTCGAGAATCTGCTTGAAGGTCAGGTTTTCGCCGCCCAGAATGTAGCGATGGCCGGACTGGCCCCTGGTGAGCGCGGCCACGTGGGCGCGAGCGACCTCGGCGACGTCCACCAGATTGAGCCCGGTGTCCATGTAGGCCGGGAAGCGGCTGTTGAGAAAGTCGACGAAGATGCGGCCCGTGGGGGTGGGCTTCGCGTCGTGGGAGCCGATGGGGGTGGTGGGATTCAGAATGACCACGTTCTGACCGGCCTCGGCGGCCTTGATGGCCTCCTGCTCGGCCAGAAACTTGGAGCGCTTGTAATGACCGACCATGTCGGCGAGCGTTACCGGCGTGTCCTCGTTGATGACGACGCCGTCGGTGCGGAAGTGCATGGTGGCCACGCTGGAGGTGTAGACCACGCGCTCGACGCCTGCCTCGCGGGCCAGCCGCAGCAGCTCGCGCGTCCCGCCCACATTGGCCTTGTACATCGCCGCCGGGTCGGGAATCCAGAGCCGGTAATCGGCGGCCACGTGGACCACGGCGTCGCAACCCGAGAGCGCTGGTTTGAGGGACTCCGGCTGGGCCAGATCGCCCACGTGCGTCTCGCCGGGAATGCCTTCGAGGCTTGCCAGGTTGCTGGTCTTACGCACCAGCATCCGCAACTCGGCGCCTTCAGAGGCCAGCGCCCGCGCCACATGGTGGCCTACAAATCCCGTCGCGCCGGTGAGAAAGATTTTCATACTGTCAGAGTAAATCAGGGCTCAGGGCTCAGGGGTCAGAAAAGCCAGTCGGTAAGCCAGTAACGCCGGAACAATAACTTTTACGGCCTTCAAAAAGTTTCGTCTTCAAAAAAGATCAGCGAGTTAGCAAGTTAGCGGGTTGCCTGCGCACCGGTCTACTGACCCCTGATCTCTGATCTCTGATCCCTGTCTCGCTACTCCAGCGTCTCCGGCTCGAGCGCAATCCCCGACTCGCCGGCGGCCTTCTTTTCGTTGTACTTCTTCACCCAGTCCTCCCAGTGCTTGCCCTGGGCGCGGTCCTTGCCGCTGAACTCGATCCCGGCGATCTGGGCGTAGCTCAATTTGCGCTTTTCTGGCGTATCGGGCGAGAAGTACTGAACCCAGGATTCATTCAGCGTGACCCCAACGTGGCGGTTGAAGATGAAAGCTTCGATCTTTTCGGGGGCTTCGCCGCATTCGCCGGATTTGAGAGTCAGCGTTACGTCGCCGCGATAGTCGAGGGCCTTTTCGAGAGCGTCGCGCAGGTCGTCTTCGGTGGCCAGCGTGGGAACCCAGCCTTCCAGTTTTTCGTGTTCCGCGCCGGGAACCACTTCCAGCGCCTCGACCTGCTCCCGGGTGTACTTCTGAGCTTCGGTGGTCATGCGCGGGTCTCCTCGAAATCGTGGTCGGGGCTGCGTTCGGGCTGTTCGGCTGGCGCTGGTCGAGCGCCGGTCTGCGCCGTGTCCTCCTGCAAACCCGCCTCGCGCAGGCCAGCCTCACAGAGATCAGCCTCGTCGAGCAGTTTCAGCGCCTCCGGGTCCGGGTACTTTGAAAAGGTTCCGCGCACCATCGCCAAAAATCCCTTCAGCGAGCCGAAGCCGTCGATCACCGCGCTGGTTTCGTAGCCGCAACTGACCATGCAGTTGGCGCACTTGGGATTGCCGCTGGCTGTTCCGAACTTATTCCAATCGGTAGTTTCCAGCATCTCCTTGTAACTCTCCGCGTAACCGTCCTGCAGCAGGTAGCAGGGCCGCTGCCAGCCGAAGATGTTATAGGCGGGCATTCCCCACGGGGTGCACTCGTAGTCGCGCCGGCCCATCAGAAATTCCAGAAACAGGGGCGACATGTTGAACTTCCACGAGGGCTTGCGGTTGGACAGGATGGCGCGGAAGAGCCGCCTGACGCGGGCGCGGCCCATGAAGCGATTCTGGTCCGGAGCTTGTTCGTAGCTGTAGCCGGGCGAGAGCACAATGCCCTCGACGCCCATCGCCATCACCTCGTCGAAGAAGGCGCGGACGCTCACCGGATCGGCGCCGTCGAAGAAAGTGGCGTTGGTGGTGACGCGAAAGCCGCGTTTGACGGCCTCTTGAATGCCCTCGACGACGATTTCGTGGGCGCCTTCACGGCAAACGGCGAAGTCGTGGTGCTCGCGCTGGCCGTCCAGATGAACTGAAAAGGTCAGGTACTTTGACGGTGTGAACTCCGGCAGCCGCCGCTTGAGTTCCAGGGCGTTGGTGCACAGGTAAACGTATTTTTTGCGCGCCACCAGTCCGTTGACGATCTCGACAATCTGCGGGTGCAAGAGCGGCTCGCCGCCGGGCAGCGAGACCATCGGGACGCCCGATTCCTCGACCGCGGCAAAGCACTCCTCGGGGCTGAGCTGCCTTTTCAGAATGTGGGGCGGGTACTGCACCTTGCCGCAGCCGGCGCAGGCCAGGCTGCAACGGAAGAGCGGCTCCAGCATCAGCACCAGCGGGTAGCGCCGGTTGCCAGCGAGCCTTTTCTTCAGAACATAGGCGGCAACCGTCGCCATCTGGGAGATCGGAATAGCCATCGTTTGGGTGAACCTCCAGCGCCGTTGCCGGCGCGTTCCATGAGTACCGTTTGTAGCCGCTAGCTGCTAGCTGAATACCAAAATTCCGTCCAAGGCGCTCAAACAACCGGCCAAGAGCTAGGCCTCTGACCATATGATTTTGTACCTGAGTTCGTACAATCCCAGGTCCCAAAATCGGGACCTGGGGCACCCATGAGTGGTACAACAACAAGCGGTCAGAGAGCTAGTAGCTAAAAGCTGCTTTGCCGTTCCATGGCCCGCTTGTAGCCGGTGAGCGCCATCAGTGGAAAGTACTGGCGATACAGGTGATAGGACATGTAAAAGACCCTGGGAAAGCCGGTGCCGGTCATGATACTCTGGCGAACCGCGCCCTCGCCCGTCGACTCGTCCCAACTGCCCTCGGGCAGTTGGCGCTCAAGCAGCCAGCGCACCCCCTTGGCGATCGAGTCCGAGCGGTCGTCGCCGGCGGCCAGCAGGCCCAAAAGCGCCCAGGCCGTCTGCGACGGAGTGCTCACACCTACGCCGCGCATGTTGGGGTCGTCGTAGCTGTTGCAGCTTTCGCCCCAGCCGCCGTCGGCGTTCTGTACCATGCGAATCCACTCGGCGGCCTGCTGAACCTGCGGCTCATTGTGGTCGAAGCCGATAGCCTCCAGGCCGCGCAGCGCCAGAAACGTTCCGTAGATGTAATTCACGCCCCAGCGGCCGAACCAGCTTCCATCTGGCTCCTGTTCACTCAGGATGAATTTGATGGCCTTCTCGACGCGCTTGTCGCCGCGCGAGTAGCCGTAAGTGGCCAGCATCTCCAGGATTCTTCCCGTAATGTCGACCGTCGGCGGATCGAGCATCGCGTTGTGGTCGGCAAAGGGAATGTACTGGAAGATCATCTTGGTGTTGTCTTTGTCAAAGCTGCCCCAGCCGCCGTTCCGGCACTGCATGGCAAACAGCCACTCGATGGCGCGTTGCGCAACCTTGTATTGATAGCCTTCGCGGGGATTGTCGACCTTGTTCAGCGCCATGAGCACTTGCGCGGTGTCGTCGGTGTCGGGATAAAACTCGTTGTTGAACTCGAAGTACCAGCCTCCGGGCTCGGTCTTCGGGACCTTCACGGCCCAGTCGCCTTTGTGGCGCACCTCTTTCGAGAGCATCCAGTCGGCGGCCTTGATCATGCGCGGGTCGTCGCGCTCTAGGCCGGCCTCGCCCAGCGCGAAGACCGCCTGCGCTGTGTCCCAGACCGGCGAGACGCAGGGCTGAATGCGGAAGGTGGGCTCGGGCATCACTTCATTGGCTGGCTCCTCGATGCCCAACTTTTCTAACTCGTCGCGCGCCCGGATCACCTGCGGATCGTCCTCCGAGTAGCCCAGGCAGCGCATCGCGATGATGGAGTTCAGTATGGCCGGGAAGATGCCGCCCAATCCGTCGGTCATCTCCATCCGCTCCAGCATCCACTTTTCCGCCTGCTTGAGGGCCAGGGTGCGCAGCGGGCGAATATGAACCGCTTCGAACAGGTGCGTCATTCTGTCCAGGCTGATGAAAAAGTTGCGCCACGAGAACAGCCGCTTGCGGTCCCAGCGCAGCCGCAGCGTCGAGTTGGCGCGTCCGCCCACATAGAGTTCGTCGATGCCCTGCTCGGAAGGGATTCTTTTGAAAGGCTTCTTGGCGTACATGATGGCCAAGGGAACCAGCATCGACCGCGACCAGGAGGAAATTTCGTAGATGTTGAAGTAAAACCACTTGGGAAAGAGAACAATCTCCGGCGGAATGGCCGGCACCGCGTCGTAGTCGTACTCGCCCAGCGCGCAGAGGTACATCTTGGTAAAGGTGTTGCACTCGACCACGCCGCCATGTGCCAGAACCCACTGGCGGCACCTGACCAGCCGCGGGTCGTCCGCTCCCAGGCCCATCAGCTTGGCCGAGGAGTAGCACTTGACAGAAAGCGAAATGTCGCCCGGCGCGCCGGGATAGGTGCTCCAACTGCCGTCCTCGTTCTGGTAGCGCATCATCTCCGCGAAGGCGCGCTGAAGCCGGCCCGGATCGCCGCTTTCGAGCAGCGTGTGCAGAAAGATGTAGTCGGCCTCGAGCATCGAATCGGCTTCAAACTCCCCGCACCAGTAGCCTTCGGGCTGCTGCTGAGAGAGCAGGAACTCCCGTGAGCGGAGCATTGCCGATTCCACATCGGTCAACTCCGCATCCAGCCGCCCGAACCGGGGCGATGCGGATTGCCTCTTTTGTTGCTGAATATCCATACGATTTATAACGCCTCAGTCCCTCTCCGGGGGCCTCCCGCTGCCTGGCGGTGGCAAACTGTGGAGAGCCTGCTCATCCCGCTACTCTAAACCGAACGGCTGACCATGCGCGGGATTTTTCCGCATGGCGCCGGTTCCTGCCTTTGCCGATTCGAACAATGAGAGCATCGGCCAGCGTGCGAGAACATGGATTCCAACAACGTGAGAACGCGAATCCCCGCTAGCGGGTGATCCGGGAAACCGCCTCACAACACCGGCGGAGTTTCTTCCCCATCTGCGTCGCCGATCGCCTGCATAATCTCCGGCGGCAGGCCGAAACGCACATTTTCCGGCATAACTTCAATCTCTTCGACGTTGTTAAAGCCGTTTTGGCGCAGATAGTTGACCACATCCTCGACCAGCACCTCGGGGGCCGAGGCGCCGGCCGTCACTGCCACCGTGCTCACGCCCTCCAGCCAGGCCGGGTCGATGGCCTGGGAGTTGTCGATCAGGTAGCCGATCGTCCCCAGGTTGCGCGAGACCTCGACCAGCCGGTTGGAGTTGGAGCTGTTGGTTGAACCCACCACCAGCACCAGTTCCGCATCGTGCGCCACATTGCGCACCGCGACCTGGCGATTCTCGGTGGCGTAGCAGATGTCCTGCGAGTGGGGGCCAACAATATTGGGAAATTTGTTCTTGAGCGCGTGGATGATGTCGCGCGCCTCGTCGAGCGAGAGCGTGGTCTGCGTCAGGTAAGCCACGTGGTCAGGGTCGGGCACCTGGAGCGCGGCCACCTCGGCGACATTCGATACCACATGGGTCGCCTCGGGCGCTTCGCCCAGCGTGCCTTCAATCTCGTCGTGGTCGCGATGGCCGATCAGCACCAGCGAATAACCCATTTTGGCAAACTTGACCGCCTCGGTGTGCACCTTGGTGACCAGCGGACAGGTGGCGTCGATGACCTGCAGGCCGCGGCCCTTGCTCAACTCCCGCACTGCGGGCGAAACTCCGTGCGCCGAATAAATGACGCGCTGGCCGTCGGGCACGTCGTCGATTTCATGCACGAAGATCGCTCCCTTTTGCGCCAATTCGTTGACCACGTAGCGGTTATGCACAATTTCGCGGCGAACGTAGATCGGCGCGCCAAAGGTTTCCAGGGCGATTTTGACAATGTCGATGGCGCGCACCACCCCGGCGCAAAAGCCCCTCGGCTTGAGCAATAAAACCCTCTTTTGGCGGGGGGAATGCAGGGAGTGGCTGTCCTTCGGAATGGCGTCGCGTGGCGTTGTGGTCACACTGTCAGTATACCAATCGGCGGATTAAGAGCATTTTTACGGATACTGCAACGTCCTGGTCGCCTCACCCTTGCTTGCAATGCCCTGGTTGCCCTACTCCTCGCTTGTCATTCTGAGCGAAGCGCAGCGAAGTCGAAGAACCTGCTTTATGACTCCTTGCGGCTAGGGTGGGAATCGGTGCCGCATTCCAAAAGGGCCGGATCAATAAGAGCATTTTCCCGAATAGTGCAACACCTTGGTCGCTCCATCCCTTCGGCAGCGCTCAGCAGGCCGGAACGGCCTCTTTGGCCGGATGCTCCAGCTCTCGATTCTGTGTCCCGGAACTCCGCGCCGCATTGGCTGGCCGCAGCGGCATCGGCTGGCCAGTGGCTGGCTGTTGCATGGTCACAATAATCGCTCCGGCCGGTTTTCCGCCCGCACACTGGTAGGAATGCGGCGTATTCGAGTCGAAGTAAACCGCATCGCCAGCGCCCAGCACGCACCTCTGATCGCCGTGGCGAAGCTCGAGCCCTTCCTCCAGCACATACAGAAACTCGAATCCCGGATGCCTGTGCACCGCGGGTTCCGTCTCCCCGGCCAGCGGCACAAACTCGGCAAAGAAGGGGTCCATCTGCCGGTCGGGCACCAGGTAGCCCAGGCTCTCAAAGAAATAAGCCGGCGGCTCGGCCCCGGTCTGCGGCATCTTCACGCGGTCCTTGCGGCGGTGAATGCGGAAGACCGCGCCCGGATCGGGCTCGAAAAAGTAGGACAAATCCTTGGAGAAGACCATTGCGATACGCGCCAGGTTGCGTAGCGTGGGAACCACCCGGCCCGTCTCCAACTGCGACAAAAAACTGGCCGAAAGCCCCGCGTGCCGGCCCAACTCGACCAGCCCCATCGATTTTTTCAGCCGCAGCCGCTTGATCCGCTCGCCAATGTGCTTCTCGGCAATGAACCGCTCGGTGGTCTCGGTGTCCACCTGGGATTTTTGCGTTTCTTCGCTGCGAACCGCCGCCAACTCGCTCATCGACCCTCCTGCCCGCACGCAAACCAGACGCACCAGGAAAATCGGACCTGCATGGGGCATCTCGCGCAGTGGGAAAAATGTTGCGCGCATCAAAAAGTATTCTCATGCTACTAAAGCCACCCGCCCGCCGCAATCCTCATTCCTGCCGCCAGCGCTGGTTTCCGCCGCGCGGCAGAAAATCCAGGAGCAGAAAGCCTGGTTGTCCCACCCTCGCGGAAAATCTGGGAGCATGAAGTCCGGGTGCCCCATCCTCGCGACGTTCCTGTTTTTGTCGCCAGGGTGGGATTACCCCCTCACGCCCTCCGCGCTATCCTGAAGAGTCCGGCCGGCAAGGCCGCCAAGGAAGCTCATGCCCGAAGAATCCACTCCCTCCGCCGCTCCTGAATCCGCCTCTACGCCAGCCCCCGTGGCCACCATCGCCACAATTGGCCAGTTCGAGGGCCAATCCGTCACCCTCCGCGGCTGGCTCTACAACCTGCGCGAGAGCGGCAAGCTGCTCTTTCCCATCTTTCGCGACGGCACCGGCTCCATCCAGGGCGTGGCCCACGTCAAGAGCGTCCCTCCTGAAGTCTTCGCGGCGCTGAAGGGGCTGACCCAGGAGTCCTCGGTCATCGTCACCGGCAAGGTCCGCGCCGACCAGCGGGCTCCGGGAGGCTTCGAACTCGACGTCGAGGGCCTGGAAGTCGTGCAGCGCGTCCCTGAATCCGCTCCCTACCCCATCACCCTCAAAGAGCACGGCGTCGATTTCCTCATGGAGCACCGCCATCTCTGGCTCCGCAGCCCACGCCAGGCCGCCATTCTTCGCATCCGGGCCGAGATCATGCGCGCCGCAGCCGAGTACTTTGACTCGAACGGCTTCATCCGCACCGACCCGCCCATCCTCACCCCGGCGGCCTGCGAGGGCACCTCGACGCTCTTTCCGGTCGATTACTTCGGCGACCCGGCCTATCTCACTCAATCCGGACAGCTCTACATCGAGGCCACGGCACTGGCCCTGGGCAAGGTCTACAGTTTCGGCCCCACCTTCCGCGCGGAAAAATCCAAAACCCGCCGCCATTTGACGGAGTTCTGGATGATCGAGCCGGAGGTCGCCTACTGCGATCTGGACGGCCTGCTGGAACTGGCCGAAAACTTCCTCTCCCACATCGTCCAGAGCGTCCTCAAGAATCGCGCCCGGGAGCTGGTCGTCATCGGCCGCGACCGCGCCAAACTGGAGGCCATCTGCCCGCCCTTTCCGCGCCTGCGCTACGACCAGGCCGCGGAAATGCTCAACCAGGCCCACCGGGACGGCCATCTGGAGCAGCCTTTCGAGTACGGCAACGACTTCGGCTCCCCGGACGAGACCTGGCTCAGCTCGCAATTTGACCGTCCGGTGATGGTCCACCGCTACCCGTCCGACGTGAAGGCCTTCTATATGGAGCCCGACCCGGCCGACCCGCGCTACGCCCTCTGCGTCGACGTCCTCGCCCCCGAGGGCTACGGCGAAATCATCGGCGGCTCGCAGCGCGTTTCGAGTTTTGAGCTTTTGAATGCCCGCATCGAGCAGCACAACCTGCCCAAGGAGGCCTTCCAGTGGTACCTCGACCTGCGCCGCTACGGCTCGGTCCCCCACTCGGGCTTCGGCATGGGCATTGAGCGCGCCGTCGCCTGGATCTGCGGCCTGGACCACGTCCGCGAGACCATCCCCTTCGCCCGCACCCTGCATCGCATCTACCCGTAAGGAGCTGAAACCGCACGCGATAATGCGGAGATGCGGGCTCCCGATAAGGCTGGGCGCTGGGTGCTGTGTGCCCAAGTCTCGATTCTGAGGCCTGGGCACACAGCTAAAAATAAAAAAGGAATTCTTCAATCCGGGAGCATTGAGCGCGGCGAAAGGGAGCCAAAGAACCCTCGGCAGTTTAGCCCAGCGGCACCAAATGCTTTGTGTTCTGGTAGGTGTAGACGATGCGGTGGGCGACGGTGATGGTGGAGAGCGCCGCCAGCACCCACAGCACCGGAGCCATCGCGCCCCAGTGATTGAACAGGGCGCCGATAATCACCAGTACGATGCGCTCCGGGCGCTCCATGAAGCCTACCTTGCATTGGCCGATGAGGGCCTCGGCGCGGGCGCGGGTGTAGCTGATCATCAAGGACGTGACCATTACAAAGGCCACCAGGCACACATACCTGAAACGATTAATCCGGCCGTAGTAGACCAGCAGGCCGAAGAACAGCACCACGTCGGAGTAGCGGTCGATCACCGAGTCGAAAAACGAGCCGAAGACGGTGACCTGGTTGTTGCGCCGGGCCACGCGGCCGTCCAGCATATCGAAGGCGCCCGCGCCGAAGATCACCAGGCCCGCATAGAAGAACATGCGTCCGGCGTTGGTGGCGTTGGCGTGGCCAAAGAGAACCGCGGCCACGATGTTGATGACCAAGCCGATGAAGGTCAGCGCGTTGGGCGAGACGCGGGTCAGCGCCAGGCCGTGAACGAGCGGGTCAAGAAGCCATCCGCAGACGCGGCCGAAGGCGCTGGTCCAAGTGATTGCCATTTTAGCTACTTTCGCTCCGAATTTTGCGCCGCGCCGGTCTCGACTTCGATTTCAACCTCGATTTCAACCTCGACTGCGATCTCGGCCTCAACCTCGGCGGCGGCCGCGGCGGCCTCATCGTGGATGGTGATCAGCTTCAGTATTTCCAGTTCGCGCTTGCCGTTGGGCGTGACGATGGTGGCGACGTCGCCCACTCGCTTGCCCACTAGCCCGCGGCCGATGGGCGAAGTGGTCGAGATCAGCCCCTTCGAGACGTCGGACTCCTCACTGGTCACTAGCCGGTAGACAATCTCCTCGTCCTTGGTCGAGTCGAAGATCACCACCGTCGAGCCGAAGCCGACCTTGTCTTTGGGAATGTTGGCCAGATTGACCAGCGAGAGCTCGGCCATGCGCTTCTTCAACTGGCCCAGGCGCGCATTCACGAAGGTCTGGCGCTGCTTGGCCATGTGGTACTCGGCGTTTTCCGACAGGTCGCCCATGGCCACGGCCTTCTTGATCTCGGCGGGAAGTTCGTGGGCGAGTTCGTGTTCCATGAGACTGATCTCGTGGAGAAGCTGCTTTTTAATGTGCTCGGGCATCTGTGTTCCATGGCGGTGAGCGAAGGTTGCTCAGTCCGCGAGAGTATAGAAGAACCTGATTTCCCATTATACGCGGGGGGAAGACAGGGATCAGGGGGCAGGGATCAGCCGGGGGCTCTCAAAAGCCGCAATCTGAGTGCACCAGAGCCTGTCCCAAGCTTGCCCAAAGGTCTCGACTTTGAGACCTGAGTTTCCGCGTTCAACCCGTCCCCTCGCTCCCTGCTCCCTCGCTCCCTGATCCCTGATCCCTGACCCCTGTTCCCTGTCCTTCCATGAACGACCGCAGAATCAGCGTCGCGGCCACCTGATCGACCACGCGGCGGTGATCCTGGCGGGCGTGGCCGGCCTCATACAAGATCTGATGGGCCTCGCGGGTGGTCAGCCGTTCATCCCACAGGTGGATGGGTAGGCCGGTCAACTCGCCCAACTCGGCGGCGAAGGCCTGGGTCTTGGCGGCCTGGGGGCTCAGGTCGCCAGACAGATGCACCGGGTTGCCGACCACGATCGCCACCACGCCAAAACGCCGCGCCAGACGCGCCAGCGAGCGCAGGTCTTCGCGGCGGTTGTGACGCCGTTCCAGGGTCATCACCGGCTGGGCGGTCAGGCCCAGTTCGTCCGAGACGGCCACGCCGATGCGGCGGTTGCCGACATCGAGGCCCAAATAGCGGGGATGGGGAACAGCTTCCAGCTTCTAGCTCCTAGCTTCTAGCTTTTAGCTCCTAGCTTCTAGCTTAAAGCCCCGGCCAGGAGCGGGCAGCCTACTTCCTGAAGCGGTCTGCCAATGCCGCAGCCAGAATCGTTGCCTGCACCCAGCCCCACATAATCAGCGCCCAGCGAAAGAAGACCAGAACCCCATACGTGCTTATGAAATACAGCCAAGGCCAGCGGGGATACCATGCTACGCAAAACTCAGGGCTGGGATTAGGCGTCCATTTGTCATCCATCCCCAATCTCAACAGCGGCACCGCATTTTCCAGCGTGTAGACGAACGGCTGATACTTTGGATAGAGCGGAGATACTGGCTTGACCTCTCCGTCGTCCTTGACCGCGTTTGGTTGTATCCGCACCGTTTGGATCATCGCCCCGCTGCGGTCAGCTCCTGCAAAGATCAGCGTACCCAGGAAAAGCGTGATGGCAATCGACCAGCAGATGCGCAGCGGCCTCTCTTCCAGCCAAGCAAAAGCGCAGTCAAGCAATCGCTGTGGCAGCCACTTACTCTTCGCCTGCAAGCAGCGGTACGTGTAAACAACGTGCTTTGCGCCCCTGCGATCCCCTTTGCCCTCCAGATGTTTGGCTAAAAACATCCAAGGATGAGCCTCGGTGAGTATGTCTTTCCGCTGCCGCATGAGCCATTCAATGCGATCTTCGACCTTGAGGACCAGTTCTTCGGTCCATCTGCCATTCTCGATATCGACTTCAGTCCGCTTTCGATGGAGGGTCACCTCCTCATACGACAGCCCGTCCAGAACAAGATTTCCCGCCTGAGGCCAACTCTCCCGGTCCTCGCGAAGATTCTTTACATTGGCGCCCATCAGGTTGAGAGCCGCCTTTTCCGGTTCCTGAATCCCCATCCACAGCAAGTCCCCGGAGAGGAGCAGGTTCTCGCAACAGACTTCAGCTACCTTCGCGCCGCGGAAGTTGAGCTGCCCGCCGATCATCGCGCCAAGCAGCCGGATCGTTCCGGAACATGTGAATCCATCGCGAAGAAAGACGCTGCCACCGATCTCGGCTCCATCCGCGGAGAGCGCATTGCCCTCTTTCACTTCCATCTTCGCGCCCGAACAGTCCAAAATGCCCTTGATTCGCACGCTAGGTAGCCTGATTTCGCCGTAGGAAGTGAACTTTTCGCTCAGAAAGACGGCGCCGCCGATCTCGGCTCCATCCGCGGAGAGCGCCTTGCCCTCTGTCACTACCAGTTTCGCTCCGGAACAGTCCAAATCGCCCTTGATCTGTGCGCCATGCAGCCTGATTTCGCCGTTGGAAGTAAAACCGTTACCCAGAAAGACGCCGCCACCGATCTCGGCGCGACCTGCGGAGAGCCCTACCACTTCCTCCTCTCCTTCTTTAGCTTCCACTTCCAGCTTCGCGCCTGAGAAACTCAATTCGCCCCTGATTCGCGCGCCACTGAGAATAACCTCGCTTGTGAATTGACTCTCACGAAAGACAATTGCCCCCTGCGCATCGATCCTGTCAGCTTGGACTGTTCCTTCTACGGAGCAGCCCAAGAGGTAAATCCCGCGCGTCTCGGCTGAACGGAGATTGATTCCTCTTTTGATCGTGCACCGGTAAAAGATGAGCGGAACGGCGATGCGGCATTCCGCAAGATTGAGATAGCGCGGCAGCGTGACACCATAAACCCGGATTCCCTTGGGATCGAGGAAAGGAGCGGCCTCCGGATCGCTGGCCAGCCAGCGCACCAGCTCCGGCCGAATCTCCGGGCGAGGTGCGTCCTTTTTAGGCAAGTCTGAATCGAGAGAGCTGGCCGATTCGCGCAGAACATTGAGCTCGGCCTCGGTCAAGTCGGCGGCGAAGCGTGTTTTTGCCAGTTCGATCAGCTTTTGTTCGCGGATTTGGTCGATCAGGGGCATCGGGTCGTGCGCCTTTCCATGGAGGCTTTGCCAGTTAATGTACACCCTGTGAGCCAGCTTACCCGGTACAATAAGAGGAGTTGAGTCCCCTCGGGGATTTTGCACGTCTTGAAGTAAAAATGAAGGGTTGATAGCAGGAAGATGGCGCGCCGCAGACGAACGAGCAGAAGAAAGAAGCGTTCCGGCGCGGGCTTTTTCCGGGCTTTTGTCCTTTTGCTGCTCCTGGCGGCGGGGGCGGTAGCCTGGCTGGTTTTCTTTCCCTATGGGCCCTCGCAGGAGACCTTTGTCGAGCTGGCGCCGGGTTCGTCCACGCTGCTGATCGGCCAGCAACTGGAGTCGGCGGGCGTGGTGCGCAGCCAATTCGCCTTTGATCTGCTGCGCTTGTTGAAGCGGGGAACGTTGCACCCCGGCGAGTACCGCTTCGACCATCCGGCCGCGGTCACCGAAGTTTATGCGCGCATCGTGCGTGGCGATATTTTTACCCGTGCGGTCACCATTCCCGAGGGCGCGAACCTCTTTGATGTCGCCGCCCGGCTGGAGCAGGCGGGATTGGGCCGCCGGCAGGATTTTGTGGCAGCGGCGGCGGAGCAGGCAGGCCTGGTGGCCGATCTGGACCCCGGAGCAACCAGTCTGGAGGGCTATTTGTTTCCCGACACCTATCATATTTTCCGCAAGGCGACTCCGGCGCAGATTTGCGCCATTATGGTCAAGCGCTTCCGCGCGGCGGCCAGCCAACTGGGATTGAAGGAGAATGTGCGCGCGGTGGTGACCATGGCTTCGCTGGTGGAGCGGGAGACGGCAGTGGACGCCGAGCGCCCGCTGGTGGCCAGTGTCTTTCAAAACCGGCTGGCCAAAAAAATGCCGTTGATGACCGATCCGTCGCTGATCTACGGCCTGGAACTCGGTGGACGCTGGCGGGGGACGATCTACCAGAGCGACCTGAAGTTCGACACGCCCTACAACACCTATCTGCACGCCGGCCTGCCGCCGGGTCCGGTGGCCAATCCCGGCTTGAAGTCGCTGCGGGCGGCCATGAAGCCGGCCCAGACCGACTATCTCTACTTTGTGGCCGCCGGGGCCAATCCCCAGGGGCGGTCGCTGTTTTCCAGCAGCCTTGAGGAGCAAACGCACAACGTGACCGGCTACCGGCAAGCCGCGAAGAAGGCAGGCCACAGTTGAAGCTCATCCATCGCCATCTGGCCGCCACGGCCCTGCTGTTTCCGCTGCTGCTGCTCTCCGGATGCATGTGGAGCACGCGCAAGCTGCCGGTGCCCAAGGCGCCGCTGATTGAGCAGTCGGCCGCGCCCGCGGAGCTGGTGAGGCAGCTCAACCAGCGCTGGAAGGCCCTCCAGAGCCTGACCGCCACCGTCGAGATTCAGGCCAGCGTGCTCAAGCCCAAGCAGGGCGTGGCCACCGACTACACCGCCATTCGCGGCATCATCCTGATACGCAAGCCGGAGATGCTGCGCGTCCTGGGCCGGGTCCCGGTCGTCGGCACGCGCGCCTTCGACATGGTCAGCGACGGCAAGAACTTCACCCTCTGGATTCCCTCGAAGAACATCGCCTTCAAGGGCTCCAACACGGTGAAAAAGAAGTCGGCCAACCAGTTGGAGAATCTGCGGCCGGGCTTCTTCCTGGACGCGCTGGTGGTGCGGGGCCTTGAGCCGGACGACTGGTACGGGGTGGTGGCGGACTCGGAAACCGTCGAGGACGCGGCCCGAAAGCACCTGTTCACCGTGCCGGAATACGTTCTCAGCATCAGCCGCCATAAGCCGGATAGCCGTGAATTGACCCCGGAGCGCGTGGTCACCTTCAATCGCGACGACCTGCTGCCCTCGCAGCAGGACCTCTACGACAGCGACGGAAACCTGGAGACCCAGGTCTTCTATTACGCCTACAAGGACTTCGGCACGGGCATGTACCCCACCAAGGTGGTCATCAAGCGCCCGCTCGAGGATATTCAGATCGTGCTCACGGTCGGCAAGGTAGTGGAAAACCAGACGTTGAGCGACGGCCAGTTTGTGCTGGAGCCCACCGAGGGCACCAAGATTCAGAATCTGGAATAGGGATTATGAATCCGATATAAAGTGCCGGTGTGCCGCCGCTCGGGATCGGGAGGTGGAGCGCCCGGCGCTCGCTTTTTGCTCTGGTCTGGGAATCATATGAGTGCCAACCGCCTATTGCTGCCTGCGATCGAGCAACAACTCGACGATTTTGTCTTGAACAGCCCGGAGAATTTCGTGGCTGATCTCGGCATGATGCGTATTTTCGAGCCGCCTCTGGTCGCCGTGGCCAGCGCCCAGGATCTGTTTTGGGAGAGGCTCAAGCAGCCGGAGGTCGTCGGCCCCCAGCACCTGTCTCCCACCGAGTGGCTGAGCGGAGCGCGATCCGTCATTTCCTGCTTTTTACCTTTTACGGAACCTGTCCGCCTGGCCAACCGGACCCAGGGCTGGCCCGCCACGGAATGGCTTTACGGGCGCTACGAGGGAGAGGCTTTCAACCAGAGCGTGCGCCGCTTCCTGGTGGATGCCGTTCAAAAAGCCGGTGGCCGCGCCGTGGCTCCCGCGCTGGATGAGCGATTCGCCGTGGTCAATCTGCGCAGCAACTGGTCCGAACGCCACGCGGCCTTCATCGCCGGTCTTGGCACTTTCAGCCTGAGCCGCTCGCTGATTACCAGCCGGGGCTGTGCCGGACGCCTCGCCAGCCTGGTCACGGATCTGGACTTCGATCCTACGCCGCGGCCCTACACCGGAGTGGAGGAATACTGCACCCACTGCGGCGCCTGCATCCTCCGTTGCCCGCCCCAGGCCATCGATAAAAACGGCAAGGACAACGCCGTTTGTTCCAATTTCTTGCAGGAAACCCTGCTTCGCTTCAAGCCCAGATACGGCTGCGGAAAATGCCAGACGGGCGTTCCCTGCGAGGCGCGCCGGCCGCGGATTCCCTGAGCCGGGCCTCCCTGGCCAGTTCATTGCGGACTCGCGCGCACCGATCGCCGGACAAGCCTTCAGCAGGAACCTGATCCTGGTCACCGCCAACACGCGTGAGTTTGACAGTGTGAAGGGGCTGATTATGGAGGATTGGACGCTGTAGAAGAGGAGAACTCCCAAGTCTCAAAATCGACTGGTCAGATGTGTGCCACCCGCCAACAAATCAATTTGAGTTGCAGTATGTAGTAGTGCCATTATTCTGGCAGTTGCTACTAGAACCATCGCTTCTGTTGGTGTACCTGCTGTTCCCGTTTCTCTGAGTTGTGCTCGACGTTCCGTCGCTGTTGTTGGTATACGTCGTACTCCCGTTATGCTGGGACGTGCTGCTGGATCCGTCGCTACGGTTTGTATAGGTCGTACTTCCATTCGTCTGCGCCGTGCTGCTCGAGCCGTCGCTACCGTTCGTATACGCCGTATTGCCGTTTCTTTGGGTGGTATATGACGTTCCGTCAGAGCAATTCGTGTAGGTCGTGTTTCCATTAGTCTGCGAAGTGCAATTATTCTGAGCAGACGCCGACAAGCACGCCGACAAAATCACTGCCGCAGCTAGAAGAATCAGTTTCATAGAAGCCTCCACACCGGATAAGTGTAGCCGAAATCATGCCTGGCCGGGGTGCCCCAGGTCCCGCTTTTGGGATCTGGGAGACCGCGTCACCCTACTGCAACAGCATCGGCTGCTCCTCGTCCTTGCCGTTCAGCTCCTCGGGCGGAATGACTACGGCGGCGGCTACCTTGTCGTCCGATTCGAGATTCAGCAGTTTCACGCCCTGGGTAGAGCGCCCCGCCGCGCGGATGGTATTGGTGTCGATGCGGATGATCTTGCCGAACTGGCTGATGACCATCAGCTCCGAAGTATCATCCACCAGGAGAATCGATGCGGACTTGCCCACCTTGGCGGTCGCCTTCAGGTTGGTGACCCCCTGAGCCGCGCGCGCCGTCAGACGGTACTCGTCAATATCCGTGCGCTTGCCGAATCCGTTCTCCGTGATCGTGAGAATGAGGGATTTGCTGACCCCGAGGCGTTCGTCCAATGCCTTCAGAGCCTTATCTGCGCCAGCGACGGCCTTTTCCGCAGCCTTTTCCGCAGCCTTCAGCGCCTCATCGTCCGGAGCTCCGTTCCTTCTCTCCTCACGCGCCTTTTGCAGGGCTTCCTTCGCGTCCGCGAGGGTGGTCCTCAGGGCGGTCAGCTTGGAAGTGAGGCCGAGTTCCGCGGCGCACACATCCCGATTCTTGTCGCGCGTCTCATCGGAGTCGGTAATGGCGACGCCGATGACTTCATCGCCTTTTTTGAGCGAGATGCCCTTGTTGCCAGCGGCATTGCGGCCCATCGGACGGAGACCGGAGCCATTGCGTTCCGGGTCGTAATACTCCTCGAAACGTATGGCCATGCCCTCGCGCGTAGCCAGGAAGATGGTCTGCCTGCCGTCGGTAATGCGCGCGTCGATGAGGTCATCGTTTTTATCAATGGCAATGGCAATGATGCCGCGCGCCATCACGTTCGAGAAATCCTTGAGCGGAGTTTTCTTGACGATACCGTTGCGCGTGGCGAAGAAGATGAACTTGCCTTCTTCTTCCAGGTCGCGCACTGGCAGAATCGTCCGCACGTTTTCGCCCGGTTGCAGGTTCAGCAGGCTCTGCATCGACTTGCCCTTGCCCGCCGCGCCCACGTCGGGAATCTCGTAGACCTTGAGCCAGTAGACCCGGCCGGTGTTGGTGAAGCAGAGCAGGAAGGCGTGGGTCGAATCGACGATCAACTGCGCGACAAAATCCTCTTCGCGCGTCTTCATGCCCATGCGCCCCTGGCCGCCGCGCCGCTGCTGGCGATAGATGCTGATCGGCGTCCGTTTCAGATAGCCCTGATGGCTGACGGTGACCGCAACCTGCTCGTCGGCGATCAGGTCTTCCAGCTGCAATTCGGCCGATTCGTCGACGATCTGCGTGCGGCGCGCGTCGCCGTACTTGTCGCGAACCTCTTCGAGCTCCTTGACGATGACCGCGCGCAGCTTGGCTTCAGAGGCCAGGATCGACTCGTACTCATTGATGCGCTCGCGGACCTGCTTCAACTCGTTCAGCAGCTCGTCGATGGAGAGTTGCGTCAGGCGATAGAGCTGCAACTCGAGGATGGCGTCGATCTGGCGCAGCGTGAGGCCCTTTTCCTCGTGCGGCAGGTGTTCGCGGTCCAGGTTGAGGATGATCTCCGTGCCCTTGCCCCAGGCGTAGAGGTTCTCACGAGCTTCGACGCGCGAACCCGAGGCGCGGATGATTTTAATGACCGTGTCGAGATTGTCGAGCGCAATCTTGAGGCCTTCCAGGATGTGCTCGCGCTCGCGGGCCTTGCGCAGAAGGTAAACCGTGCGTCGTTGCACGACGTCGATGCGGTGATCGATGAAGCAGCGGATGGCCTGGTCGAGCCCTAGCTCCCGCGGCTGCCCGTTCAGCACCGCGAGGAAGATCATCGAGAAGCTCTCTTGCATCTGGGTGTGCTTGTAGAGCTGGTTGAGGACAATCTCCGGCTGCGCGCCGCGCTTCAGCTCGATGACGATGCGCATGCCGTCGCGGTCGCTCTCGTCGCGCACGTCGCTGATGTCGTCGACGATCTTGTCGGTCACCAGCTCGGCGATGCGCTCGATGAGCTTGGATTTGTTTACCTGGTAAGGAATTTCGGTGACGATGATCGCCTGTTTTTCCTTGGTCAGGTTCTCGGTGGCCACCTTGGCGCGCATCATGAAGCGGCCGCGGCCGGTCTTGTAGGCCTGGGGAATGCCAGCCTTGCCGTAAAGGAAGCCGCCGGTGGGGAAGTCCGGCCCCTGCACGTGCTTCAGCACAATGGCCAAAGCCGCCTCCCGGCTTTGCGCTGCTTCATGGCTCTGCACCAGCTCGATAGCCGCGTTGACCACTTCAGTCAGGTTGTGCGGCGGAATGTTGGTGGCCATGCCGACCGCGATGCCGCTGGAGCCGTTGACGATCAGGTTGGGAATGCGCGTGGGCAGCACTGTGGGCTCGAAGGTGGACTCGTCGTAGTTGGGCGTAAAGTCCACCGTCTCCAACTCGATGTCGGCCAGCAGTTCGCCGGCGATGCGCGCCATGCGGCACTCGGTGTAACGCATGGCGGCGGGCGGGTCGCCATCGACCGAGCCGAAGTTGCCCTGCCCGTCGACCAGCGGATAGCGCAGCGAAAAGGGCTGCGCCATGCGCACCAGGGTGTCGTAGATGGCCGAGTCGCCGTGGGGGTGGTAGACGCCCATCGCCTGGCCGACGACCTTGGCGCACTTGGTGTACTTCTTGTTGTGCTGCAACCCCATCTCGTTGAGCGTGTAGAGGACGCGCCGGTGCACGGGCTTCAGGCCGTCGCGGGCATCGGGCAGCGCGCGACCGATGATGACGCTCATCGAGTAGTCGAGATAAGAGCGGCGCATCTCCTCTTCAATGTTGATGGGAATGAGGTTGGTGCCGCTATTGGGCGGCGTGCCGCCTTCGAGGGGGAGCATGGGATTCTGATCGTCAGCCATAAGGTTTTTCTAAGCCCGCCGAAAGGCGCCAAAATCAATCTCGAAAGGGTCCGGAATGAGCAGAGCCGGCCTGGCGCGGACTGTACTTCCATTTTATTCCTTGAAGAGGGTTTCAGCAAGGCGAATATCGGCAAATAAGTCCTTATATTGCTTAAATTTATAGCATTTTATAAGCGCTTCTGCGAAGGCCTCGGCCGCTCAAGCGGCGTGGCGCCTGCCGGACTTGGATTTGACTGGGGCCCGGTTTTCTTTTTATGGATTCTCCTGGATCTTCACCACCAGGCAGGCGACCGGCTTTTCGCTGCCGACCAGCATCTGGTGCGGCACCCCCGCCGGGACGTGGACCACGTCGCCCGCCCTCAGCTCCTGGCGCGCGCCACCCTCCACCGCGGAGCCGCGCATCTCGCCCGGCCCAACCCGCTTGGCGCCGGTCATTACGCCGCCGGTCACCAGCGTCGCCCGGCCCTCGATCACGAAGAAAATGTCGGCAAAGTTCTCATGCGCCTCGGCCTCGCCGTCGCGGCTGCGGAAGGAGAGCATGGCGCAGTGCTGCGGATACTCCTTCAGCGTTTCGCTGGCCGAGCCGTCGCCGTAGCGGGCCATTTTGCCCAGGTAAGCTGCCCGTTCCAGCAGGAGGGCAGCGGACCAGTGGTCAGCCGGGTTCGGCGGGCCACTCTTCGGGGTTGCGGCCGGCGCATGGTCTTCCTTCTCCACCGCAAGCAGTTCCCTCAGGATTTGATTCGAGAACAGGTCCATAATGCTTTCCAGTTTATCGCCAGTTGAGTGCGAAGGACACTCGTCCGCCGGAGAATTTGACCAGCGCGCCGTGAGCGCGTTGCCTGTGCCATATACTGGGCTTGCTTTCGCCTTTCCAGCGACAGAGGAGCAGGTCCGCGATGCAGACCCCGGCAAATCCCGAGTTTTTGCGCCGCGCCATCCGGCTGGCCACGGAAAATGTCCGGAGCGGCGCGGGCGGGCCGTTTGGTGCCGTGATCGTGCGCGAGGGCCGGATCGTGGCCGAGGGCGTGAACACGGTGACCGCCACGCTGGACCCCACGGCGCACGCCGAGGTGAACGCCATCCGCGCGGCCGCCAAGGCGCTGGGCAGCTTTACCCTCACCGGCTGCCAGCTTTACACCAGTTGCGAGTCCTGCCCCATGTGCCTGGCCGCGGCCTACTGGGCGCGGATCGAGGCCATCTACTACGGCGCCCGCGCCGCCGACGCCGCCCGCGCCGGCTTTGACGACGCTTCCATTTACGAAGAACTGCGCAGGGCGAGCGCCGAACGCAAGTTCCTTCCGGCTACGCAACTGCTCAGCGACGAGGCCTGGGCCAGCTTCGCCGCCTGGATTGCGTTGGCCAGCAAGGTCGCGTACTGAGCACCAGTCTGAAACTGTGAGCCCAGAAGAAAACGGGGCTTACGGGCTTCACGGACAAGATGGAACTCGCCGCCGTGAGCCGGGCCGGCCAGAATTCCAGCTTCATTCCGGGAAACCCCGGGTTGTATTGCCGCTCCTGATTACCTCCGCGTGGTGAATCCGGGAACCCGGCTGGAGCGGAATCAGCCCCCGGCACGGTAAAATAGCTGTAACCGGATGAAGCAAACCACTCCAGCGGCTGCCAGCCAGCAAGCCCGCAATCAGGACGCCCGCACTGCGCGGGAGCCGGTGTCGCGGGTGCAGGGGCCGCAGCAGAGCGATCAGGCGCAGGCCGGTCCGCAGTCAAATCCAGCGCCGGTCCAGCCGGATAGCCTCCAGGGCAGCCAGCAAGGCAGCCAGCAGGACAGTCCGCCCCCGATCATCCAGGTCCGGAATCTCGAAAAAACCTACTCGACGGCGCGCGGCGCGCTCACGCTCTTTCAGGGGCTTGATCTTGAGATCCAGGCCGGCGAGATGGTGGCCATCGTGGGCCAGTCCGGCGCGGGAAAGAGCACATTGCTGCACATCTTGGGCGCGCTCGATGCTCCCACCGCGGGCTCGGTGCACTGCGCCTCGGTCAATGTGGCCCGGCTCTCCGAGCGCCAGGCGGCGGAGTTTCGCAATCGCGAGATCGGCTACGTCTGGCAGTTTCATTACCTGCTGCCCGAGTTTACGGCGCGGGAAAACGTTGCCATGCCGCTGATGGCGCGCGGGTTGCGCAAGCCGGAGGCGCTTGAGGCGGCGGCCAACTGGCTCCGCGAGGTTGGCCTGGAGGACCGCGGCGACCATCGCCCCGGTGAGCTTTCGGGTGGCGAGCAGCAGCGCGTGGCGCTGGCGCGCGCCCTGGTCAACAATCCCCGTTTGCTTTTGGCCGACGAGCCGACCGGCGACCTGGATGCGGCCACCGCCGGCCTGGTCTTCGACCTGATTGAACGGCTGCACGCGACCCATGGCCTCACCTCGATTCTGGTGACGCATAATCTTGATCTGGCCGCGCGCTGTACGCGAACCCTGCGCCTGGAAGCAGGAAGACTGGAGACGGGCAGGCGGGTGGAAACAGGAAAACAGGAGGCCAGAGGGCCGGAAGCGGGCAGGCCGGAATCAGGTAGGCTGGAGCCGGGCGGGCGGGACGGCGGGACGGCGGCCGGCTAACTACTGAGGCTTCCGCTCCCCCAAGCGGGCTTGGCGGCCGCGGATTCAGACGGGGAAAAAGCACCATTTAGGCGGTTTTTGAGTCTTATCAAGTAAGCAGTCTGGCGTAGAATAGGTTCTCATCTTTTCCGGGCTGAAAAAGGGGAGGATGGAAGGCTCTTCGGCAGCTAGCAGCGCCGGGGAGTTGCCGGGTGGAAGACCGCTCGGCCCATCCGAAGGGCTGTTCGGAGCTTGAATGCATTACCGGGGGCTCCGGCGGCGAAGTTGAGAAGAAAGGCGCGCGCGGGTTGGGCTGAAGCCGGCAAGTGAAGCGGACGGCCACTCCAGCCGATAGCTGGCAATAAGGGAGACCATCATGTTCGAACGCTATACGGAGAAGGCACGGCGCGTGATCTTCTTCGCGCGGTATGAGGCCAGCCAGTTTGGCTCACCCTATATCGAGACCGAGCACCTGCTGCTGGGTCTCTTGCGCGAGGACAAGGCCTTGACCAACCGCTTCCTGCGCTCGCACACCTCGGTGGAGTCGATTCGCAAGCAGATCGAGGCGCACACCACTATTCGGGAAAAGGTCTCGACCTCCGTGGACCTGCCGCTCTCCAACGAGTGCAAGCGGGTGCTGGCTTATGCGGCCGAAGAGGCCGAACGGCTGGGCCACAAGCACATCGGCACCGAGCATCTGCTTTTAGGGCTGCTGCGCGAGGAAAAATGCTTTGCCGCCGAGATTTTGCAGGAGCGCGGCCTGAAGCTGGCGCAGATTCGCGAGGAGCTGGCCCACGTGACCCAGGAAAAAGTCCCGCAGCAGCCGCGCCAGCGCGAATCCAGCCTGCTGGCCGAGTTCAGCCGCGATCTGACCCAGGCGGCCATGGACGGCCAGCTCGATCCCCTGGTGGGCCGCGAGAGCGAACTGGAGCGCGTGGTGCAGATTCTCTGCCGCCGCACCAAGAATAATCCGGTCCTGATCGGCGAACCCGGCGTGGGCAAGACGGCTATCGTCGAGGGCTTGGCGCAGCGCATCGCCGACGGCGAAGTCCCCAGCTTTCTGGCTGAAAAGCGCATCCTCGGCCTCGATCTCTCGCTGATTGTGGCCGGCACCAAGTACCGTGGCCAATTCGAGGAGCGGCTGAAGACCATCATGAAGGAGCTGATGGAAAACCAGAACTCCATCATCTTCATCGACGAGCTGCACACGCTGGTCGGCGCCGGTTCGGCCGAGGGCTCGCTGGACGCGGCCAACATCCTCAAGCCGGCGCTCTCGCGCGGGGAGATTCAGTGCATCGGCGCCACCACTCCGGCCGAGTTCCGCAAGTCCATCGAGAAGGACCGTTCCCTTGAGCGCCGTTTCCAGGCCGTCAAGGTTCCTCCGCCCACCGAGGCCGACGCCATCAAGATCATTCACGGCATCAAGGACCGCTACGAGAAGTTTCACGCCGTCAGCTACACCGACGAAGCGGTCGAATTTGCCGTTTCGCATTCCAATCGCTACATTCCGGACCGCTTTCTGCCCGACAAGGCCATCGATCTGATCGACGAGGCCGGGGCGCGCGTCAAGCTGCGCCAGACCTCGCTGCCCGAGGAGATCACCGAGGTCCAGAAGCGCATCAAGTTCATCGTGCACCGCATGGACTCGGCCATTGCCAACCACGAGTTCGAGAAGGCCCGCTTCTACTCCGACGAGGAGCGCAAGGAGCGCGAAAATCTGCGCGGCCTGCGCGACAAGTACCATCTGGACGACTCGGCCTCCGGCATCGTGAGCCGCGAGGACATTGAAGATGTGGTGAGCCGCTGGACCGGCGTCCCCGTCAACAGCATCAAGGAAGAGGAGACGCAGAAGCTGCTGCGCGTCGAGGAAGAGCTGCACAAGCGCGTCATCTCGCAGGAGAAGGCCACCAGTGCCCTGGCGCGCGCCATCCGCCGTTCCCGCGCCGGCTTGAAGAGCCCCCACCGGCCCATTGGCAGCTTCCTGTTCCTCGGTCCCACGGGCGTGGGCAAAACCGAAATGGCCCGCACCCTGGCCCAATTTCTCTTCGGCTCCGACAAGGCTCTCATCCGTTTCGATATGTCGGAGTTCATGGAGAAGCACTCGGTCTCGAAGCTGATCGGCTCGCCTCCGGGCTACGTGGGCTACGAGGAGGGCGGCCAACTCACCGAACGCGTCAAGCGGTCGCCTTATTCGGTGGTCCTGCTCGATGAGATCGAGAAGGCGCACCCTGACGTCTTCAACATTCTGCTCCAGGTCTTCGAGGACGGTCAGTTGACCGACGGTCTCGGCAATACGGTTGACTTCAAGAACGTGATCGTCATCATGACCTCGAACATCGGTGCGCGCCACCTGATGAAGAAGCAGGGTCTCGGCTTCCAGAGCGAGCGCGAGGACATGGTCAGCGAGAAGGTCGAGGAGCTGGTCAAGCAGGAGGTCAAGAAGACCTTCAATCCGGAGTTCCTCAACCGCATTGACGAGGTGATCCTCTTCCAGTCGCTCAACGACACCGACCTGCTGCAGATCGTCGAGCTGATGGTGCAGCAGTTGAACGCCAATCTGGCGCAGAAGTCGATTACCATTTCGGTCACAGAGGAGGCCAAGAAGTGGATTCTCGACAAAACTCTCGTTGACCGCAGCTACGGAGCCCGGCCCCTGCGCCGCGCCCTGCAGCGCTACGTCGAGGACCCCTTGAGCGAGGCCCTGATCGCCGGCCAGATCACCGCCCGGCCAGCCTTCCTCGAGGTTTACCTCGACCAGAACCAGCTCTTCTACCGGCCGGTCAGCGCCGACGAGAGCGCAACTGAAGAAAAAACCGCCGGCGTTCTGCTCTTCAGCAACTGAGGCTCGCTCGGCTTGCTCCAAATCCATGTCCCCAGGTCTGGATTATCAGACCTGGGAATTTACTCAAACGAAAGCGCCCCCGGTCAACTCGCCGGGGGCGCTTTCATGCATTGCAGTTTTTGGATTTCTCCAGGAGTTTCAAAGGGAAGTACAAGGGGGCAAATTGTCCCCCCTCCCTGAAATCTGGGTGCCCCAGGTCCCGCTTTTGGGACCTGGGAAAGCGCGAACCCCTCAGCTCAAAAACTCGGCAATCGCACTGACGACCGTTTGCTGCTCGTCCTCGCGCAGTTCGGGGAAGATGGGCAGGGCCAGGACCTCGCGGGCAGCGCGCTCGGCTTCGGGGAAGCTGCCTTCGCCGTAGCCAAGAGTCTTCAGCGCCTCCTGCATGTGAAGCGGGATGGGGTAGTAGATATCCGAGCCGATCCGCCGCTCGGTGAGGAACTGGCGCAGCCCGTCGCGGCGCACAGTGCGGATGACGTACTGGTGCCAGACGTGGCGGGTGCCGCGAACCTCGTGGGGCAGGACGACCCCGCGCACGGGATAGGGTCCGGCCTCGACCAGCCCCGCCGCGTGGAAGAGCGCGTGATAGCGCCGGGCCACTGTGCGCCGCGCATGGTTCCAGCCGTCGATGTACTTCAGCTTGACCGAGAGAATGGCGCCCTGGAAGCCGTCCATGCGCGTGTTCCAGCCGATTTCGTCGTGGTAGTAGCGGCGGCGCATTCCGTGCTGGCGCAGCATTCTGGCCCGCTCGGCCAACTCATCCGAATTGGTGGTGACCATGCCGGCGTCGCCCGCCGCGCTGAGGTTTTTGGTGGGATAGAAGCTGAAGGCGGCCGCATCGCCCAGCCCGCCAGCCTTCACCCCCCGCGACGAAGACCTGTCACCGGGGGCCCCGGCCTGACTCCCCAGCGACGTAGACTCTGCCTCCGCGCCCGGTTCGCCGGGACTCGCCCACTCCGAGCCCCAGGCCTGGGCGGCGTCTTCGATGAGCTTCAGTCCGCGCTCGCGTCCAAGGCGCGCAAAGGCCGTAAAGTCAGCGGCTTGGCCGTAAAGGTGAACGGGCAGAATCGCCCGGACAGCGGCGCCTTGCGGGCTGTCGAGGAGGGCTTCCACGGCCGTCGGGTTCAGATTGAAGGTGGTGGGCTCGATGTCGGCCAGCAACGGCGTGGCTCCGGCGCGAAGAATCGCGCTCACCGAAGCGAAAAAGCTGAAAGGGGTGGTGACGACCGCCTGACCGGGGCCGATGCCAGCGGCGGCCAGCGCCAGCCAGAGAGCGTCGGTGCCCGAGGAGCAGCCCACGGCGTGGGCCACGCCCAAACGCTCCCCCGCGGCCCGCTCGAAGGCGGCCACCGGCTCGCCAAGAATGAATTGCCGCGTCTCAAGTATAGCCCCAATCGCGTCCATCAACTCGCGTTGCAGCGGCTGGTACTGGCGTTTCAGGTCCAGCATGGGAACGGGCTGGGCTGTTGAGGCAGGGTTCTGAGGCTGGTTCGGCTCGCTTTTCACACTACTATGCTACCAGCCGCATGGTTTCCCGGCTCTCAGAATTGAGGCCCACTTCGGCTGTGCTCTGGGGGCAGGCCTCCGGCGCTGCTAGCCCGGCGGTGGGCGCTCCGGCGCGCGAAGCGGGGCTGAAAAGCGGCTCTGGAAAGGAGATCGCGGCAAAGCAGGGTTGAAAAGGTTGGCAAAGCCCTATATTGTTGAGCCATTGCGGGAGATGGCGGCTCCGGGGCTTCCGGCGCCGTACCCGTTGAATTTGCACGAATACGCGCTATGCAATTGCATCCAACCCCTTAAGAGGAAAGCAGGAGATCGGCAAATGGAAAACAAGCCGGCACAAAACATTCAGGATACATTCCTGAACACGGTCCGCAAGGATAAGACTCCCATCACGATTTATCTGGTCAGCGGCGTCAAGTTGACCGGGAAGATCCGTTCCTTCGACAAGTATTCCGTGCTTCTGGAGAACAATAGCCAGGAGCAGTTGATCTTCAAGCACGCTATTTCGACCGTGGTGAGCAACCGGGGTGTGCTTCATAGCGAGCACCGTTCAGTGGCCGTTGGAGCCAGTCCTGCTGTTGGTACTGGTCCGGCTCCGGCGGCTGCGGCGCCAGCGCCTCAGGCCGTTGGGGAGCAGCGATAGCGCGCAGAAAGCGGTCTGAGTTGACCGTGAAAGAGAGCAGAACCGGCAGCTTCGGGCTTCGGCCTGGATTCCCAGGGGCAGATGCTGGCCGCGGGGAACCCAGGGCGGAACGAGCGGTTCTAGTCGGCTTGGACCTCGGGGTTCGCTCCCGCGCTAACCGGGCAGCCCAGGCGGGCGCACGGGCTGCGGCGGTGTGCGCAGACTTGGCCGCTAGCGATTTGGCAGCCCTCGACGAGAACGCGTCTGAGTCAGCCGAGCCGGCTGGCTCCGGCGTTTTTTCAGCGGAAGCGGTTCAGGCGCGTTCCTCCACGGAACTGGACGCGGAAGAATCTCTTGCCGAGTTTCGCGAGCTGGTGGCCAGCGCCGGCGGCGAGGTGGTCGCCGAGATCATGCAGCGCCGCGCGCGGCCCGATCCGGCCACGCTCGTCGGCTCCGGCAAGGTGGAAGAAATTCTCGGCGTTGCGGCTTCGGCCGAGGCCGATCTGGTGCTCTTCGATCACGATCTGACCCCCACCCAGTTGCGCAACCTGGAGGCCGCGCTGCCCTGCCGGGTTCTGGACCGGACGCAATTGATTCTGGACATTTTTGCCCGCCACGCCCGCACCCGCGAGGGGCAGTTGCAGGTGGAGCTGGCGCAGCTTCAGTACATGCTGCCGCGCCTGGCCGGCAAGGGCAAGGCCATGTCGCAGTTGGGCGGCGGCATCGGTACGCGCGGCCCCGGCGAAACCAAGCTCGAGACAGACCGGCGGCAGATCAAGCGCCGCATCGACCACTTGAAACTCGAACTGGAGTCGGTGCGCCGCGTGCGCAAGCAGCAGCGCCAGCGCCGCGAGTCGGTTCCGGTGCCCACAGTGGCGCTGGTGGGCTACACCAACGCTGGCAAGAGCACGCTCTTCAACCAATTGACCGGGGCGCAGGTCTTGCAGTCTTCGCGTATGTTCGCCACGCTGGACCCGAAACTGCGCGCCATCGAGCTGCCCAGCCACCGCAAAATCCTCTTGTCGGACACGGTCGGCTTCATCCGCAATCTGCCGCACACGCTGGTGACCAGCTTCCGCGCCACGCTCGAGGAGGTGGCCCAGGCCGAGGTTCTGTTGCACGTTCGCGACGCGGCCTCGACCTACGGCGAGGAGCAAAAGCTTCAAGTCGAGAAGGTGCTCGACGAACTGGAGGTGCTTGGCAAGCCGCGCATCGAGGTTTTGAACAAGATCGACCTGCTGAGTGAGCACGAGCGCGAGGGATTGCTGGCGCGTGGCGGCGAGGGCAATTTGGGGAGTGGAGGCGAGGTGGCCGTTTCGGCGCGTACCGGCGAGGGGATGGAGGCGCTGCTGGCTGCCATTGACCGGGCCCTGTACTCCGACCCGGTGATCGAGGCTGAACTCTATGTTCCGCAGCAGGAGGGCGCGGCGCTGGCGGCCATCGAGGCGGGCATGATCGTGCATTCGAGGCAGTACGAAGGCAACTTCGTCCGGCTCACCGTCAGCGGACCAGCCTCGCTGCTGGGCCGCCTGCGCCAGTACCGGCTGCGCGAAGAATAATCGGCTTTTCACAGTCGCGCGCCCGCTCCTGGCCTATTCTTCTTGCAGGTTTGTCTATTCTTCTTGCTGGCTTGCTGATTTCTTTTGCAGATTTGCCGATTATTTCTGATTCCCGGTTCATCTTGCATTGGACCGGGACCTGCATCGAACCGGAACAGGAGATCGCATGAACCCGGTTGAAGCCGCCCCCGGCCCTGCTCCCCAGCGCAGAAGACCTGCTGACGGGGACTCCGGCCACGCGATTACCACGCTCGCCAGCCGCGAGGTCTATCGCAACCACTGGATGCGGGTGCGCGAGGACGAGATTCTGCGCTCGAATGGCGTAAAAGGCGTTTATGGCGTGGTCGAAAAGCACGACTCGGCCATTATTCTGCCTATCGACCGAGGCCGCGTCTGGCTGGTCGAGCAGTTCCGCTACACCATCGGGGAGCGGGCGCTGGAACTGCCCCAGGGCGGCTGGGAGCGGGAGATCGACGACCCCGAGGAGCTGGCGCGCGGCGAACTGAAAGAGGAAACCGGCCTGGAAGCCGCCCGCATGACCCATCTGGGCGAGCTGTGGATCGCCTACGGCTTCACGCGGCAGAAGCAGCACGTCTTTCTGGCCACCGGGTTGTCCGAGACCGGAAAAGTCCCTGACGCCGAGGAGCACGATCTGATTCTTCGCTCCGTTCCGGTTGCCGAGTTCGAGGAGATGATGCGCTCGGGCCAAATCCGCGACAACTGCACGCTCTCGGCCTGGGCGCTTTATCTTTTATGGAAAGCGCGGCAGTAGCGGCTTGCTGTTTGCATTCGTACTCAGTACGCTGCCGCCCTGAGCATGGCTTCAACTTTTGCGTCCAGGCTTCTGGCGACTTCCAGAGCAGCAGGATTCCCATAGGAAGCCAGAAAGCTGGCCATCAAATCATAAGTCAGATGAACGCCGTCCGCGCGCTCATCGACAAGAATCGTGACTGGCGCATAGGATCCGGCGTCCGGCACGCGCTCCGCCATCTGCTTCATGATGAGCGGATTGCCCACTACAAAGCGAAGAATCCTGGGTGCATCCGCACCCCGCTCTTTTTCAAGAATCTGACCGTGGTTGAATCGCGTGAACTCCATGAACCCCGAAGGCCCAATCGCGCTTTGAACTACCTGTTCGAGTTCCTGCCAGGTTCTGGCCGCGGTTATATTCTTTCCGAACTCGCGTATGTCGGGATGCCCAACCGCCGCCTCGATGGCTGCAACGACCTCCGTGAATGGCCGGGAAGAAACCAGGCTCAACCGCTGGACTGTGATTTGACTGATAGCCATTTCGCACCTGCCTTGCGCATTGGATGCGAGTGGGGGGGGAGCGCACAGATTTATCTTTCCTGTCAGCGCTTTTCCATCGGGATGTAGGGCGAGGGGTAGGGCGGGCCGATGTACTCGGCGCGGGGGCGGATGAGGCGGTTGTCGTCCAACTGCTCGATGATGTGCGCGGCCCAGCCGGCGATGCGGCTGATGGCGAAGACCGGCGTGTAGAGGTCGATGTCGATACCCAGCGTGGCGTAGGTCGAGGCGGAGTAGAAGTCCACGTTGGCGTTCAGCTTCTTGTCGGAGTTGATGTAGAGCTCAATGGCGCGCGACATCTCGTACCATTTGGGCTCGCCGGCGTCCCTGCCCAACTGCTCGCTCATCTTGCGCAGGTGGGTGGCGCGGGGATCCTCGGTCTTGTAGACGCGGTGGCCGAAGCCGGAGATCTTCTGCCGCGCGGCCAGCATATTCTTGACGTACTGGACCGGGTCGGCGCCGGTCTTGTCGATGGCGTAGAGCATACGCATGACGCCCTCGTTGGCGCCGCCGTGCAGGGGGCCCTTGAGCGCGCCAATGGCGCCGGTGACGGATGAATGCACGTCCGCAAGCGTGGAAGCGATGACGCGGGCGGCGAAGGTCGAGGCGTTCAGCTCGTGCTCGGCGTGCAAGACCAGGGCCATGTCCAGAGTTTTAACGGCGGTTTCAGAGGGCTTGACGCCGTTCAGCATCCAGAGAAAATTGGCGGCGTGGTTCATCGAGCGGTCAGGCGGCACAATCTCCAGGCCCTTGCGCAGCCGGTCGTAGATGGCCACGATCATGGCCATCTGCGCGGTCAGGTGGTAACACTTGCGCACGTTGGCGTCGTGGGAGTTGTCCTTCTCGTCGGCGTCGTAAAAGCTGAGCGCGGAGACGGCGGTGCGCAGCACCTCCATGGGCGTGGCCGAGGCGGGAACGCTGCGTAGCAAGCTGACGAGGCGTAAGTCGAGCCCCCGGGCCAGCGCCAGTTGGGACTGGAACTCGCGCAGCGCCAAATGGTTGGGCAGAATGCCATTCCACAGCAGGTAAGTGGTCTCCTCGAAGGTCGAGTGCTCGGCCAGTTCGTGAATGTCAATTCCGCGGTAGGACAGCACGCCCGCTTCTCCGTCGATCCAACAGATTCCGGAGTTTGCCGCGACGACTCCTTCCAAACCTTTTCCAGCGACAGCAGTCGACATAGCCTTCGGATCTCCTCCTTGCGACGATTTTGTTGCGGGACACGGCGACTGTCCTGACCGTTCAAAAGAGCCCGGCGCCAGAAATTGCTGCAAAAACCTTTATATCGTAGCGATTCGCTGCTTGTCACGAAGCGTGGGACGGCAGCGGCTCAAAAGCAGCCTCGGAGCCGCATTCTGGCGGCGCCACAGGTTTTTTTCGCCCCCCCCCAAAAAAAAGGGGGTTTTCCGGCAGTGCCGCGGAAAATGACTGTCAGCTTTCCCTGCAGAAGCGGAAATAATTCTATATTCTGAAGATTCGCTGGAAGGCGGCCAGAGCGAAGAGTTCGCAATTTGTTTTTGTGGGCCGAATCCGGGCAGAGAATCCTCTTGGGCAGCGTCTAGAGCATTTTAGGAATAAACTTCGTCCTTTTGAGTGCATTGAATGTGGCTTTTACTTAAGGAAAAAGCCACTTGAGTGTGAGGTTTCGGTCTACAGCAATTCCGAAAATGCTATCACCGGAAGCGCCGTTGGACGGAACGGGAAGGCGCCGCACCACGCAAAGCGGTCCGCTAAGGCGGCCCGTCAAAGAAAGGCAAATGAGATGAGCGAAGCCGACAACACCCCCAAAAGCTACTTCGGCACTCCTAAAAGCTACTCCGGCGCATTGCTGGCGGCCCTTGCCGTGGCCTTGCTGGCAGGCGTGGGCGGCCTGATCTGGAGCTATTCGCTGAGCGGCAAAGTGGCCAACCAGCAAGCCGACCTGGCCGAGGCCAAGCAGGAGAATGTAAAGCTGGCCACTGAACTGCGCGAAACCGACGCCCGCCTCAAAGTGGCCACCGAGGAGCTGGGCAGATCCCTGGGTTTGACGCAGAAGCAGATGGACGCCCGCGCCCAGGAGATGATCGAGCGCGAGGAGGTGCAGGAGGCCAAGAGCCAGCGGCTGGAGAGGGCTCAGAAGCAGACCGCGCAAGAGGTGAGCAGCGTTTCTGGCGCGGTTTCCTCGGTGAAGACCGACGTGGGTGGAGTGAGGACCGATCTGGGCAAGACGCAGAACGACCTGGCCACCGCGCTGAGCCAGTTGCAGTCGATTAGAGGGGATCTGAGCGACCACAGCAGCCTGATCGCCCGCAATCACGAAGAACTGGAATTGCTCAAGCACAAGGGCGATCGGAACTACTACGAGTTCACCCTGGCCAAGGGCCAAAGAAAGCCCGTGGGCACGGTGAGCCTGGAGTTGAAGAAGGCCGACCCCAAGAAAAGCCGCTTTACGCTGCTGGTCTATTCGGACGACAAACAGTACGAGAAGAAGGACCGGAACGTGAACGAGCCGTTGCAGTTCTATAGCGGCAAGGAGCCGATGCTCTTTGAGATCGTGGTGAATACCATCGGCTCGAAGAATCAGATCAGCGGCTACCTTACGACGCCCAAAAATGCGCCTGCTCCGCCCACGGTTCACTAACTAATGCTGCGACCGCGTGAATTTGTAATTTCCCAGGTCCCAAAAACGGGACCTGGGGCACCCGCACTTTCGTGGCCGGCATTCCAAACCACACGGTCACGGTTCTAGAGCATTTCCCGAATTCTCGCAGCGCCGCTGAGGACTGTGCAAGGCGGCCGTAGCCTCGTCGAGACTTATTGGGGAAGTACTGTAACCGCGGCGCGGGACGCGAGCCGCAGGCTGGGCTGGTACTGAAACGTGAAGGTGAAGTCCAGCCCCTGGCGCGCCTCCCACTCCTGTTTGCTCCTGCGGATGGCCCAGAAGACGGTTCTGTCCAGACTCTGGCCGGGGGCGATGACCGTGCGGGGCGCGAGCACACTGCCGTGCAGCGCGGCCAGCTTGGGGTAGGCGACGAAGACCTCTTCGAACTGGGCCGGGCTCCCAGCGGAAACCGAAAGAGTGCCGTCCGCCAGCTTGAGGTTGGCCAGAATATCTTCCAGAAAGAGCGGGTTGCCGCTCCGGTTGCGCAGCTTCACGTGGGCGAAGAGCAGCACCCGGTCAAAGCTCTCTTTGTCCATCGGCGAGCCGTTGGAGTCGAAGCCCGAGGTCTCGACGTGCTGCGGACAAGCCCACACCTGAACAATCTCGCCCGTGGCCACGGGCGGTTTTTCGCCCGCCAGCACGAAAGCGGCAATGGCGATGCTGACCACGATGGCCGCGATGACGCTGGCCCAGGCCAGGTGGCTGCTGCCCTTGGTGTATTCTTCGCCGCGAGCGGCCTCGTCGACTTCTTCCCCGGATTCCTGACGGAGTAGGCTCATAGCGCCTTATCTTATCTCCACAGAGGCAAAATGGGCCATCAAATCCCGCATTTGCCGGCAAAAAATCCGCCTCGGCAGGTAAAAACAGACCGGGTTTGGTTCCCCGCAGAGAAGAGGCGGAGAAACCGCATGGAAATGGAACTTTGAAGAAAAATGCCTATTGGGCGACAGGCTTGAATGCCGACGGCACAACCGATTCGCAGGCGGCGAAGCGCATTGTGACCAAAGTGAAAATGGGCGCACACCTAGCCCTTTATCTGGCAGCGGCTTTGCACCACGCCTGACCGTTCACGCTACTAGGCTGCGTTGTGGGTGGCGGCGTCCCGCAACCGGATCACCGTATCCGCTTGGGGACCCTTCTGACCCTCGACGATGTCGAACTCCACATCATCGCCCTCTTTCAGGGTTTTGTACCCGTCCAACTGAATCGATGAGTAGTGGACGAATACATCCGGCCCGTCGTCACGCCCGATGAATCCGTAGCCTTTGGCATTGTTGAACCACTTGACCTTCCCTTTATATTGAGCCACAGGTTCCTGCCTTCCTTGCATCCTGTGATGGTGCGGTGAGCAACGGAATAGGGGAATGCTCACTGATAAACAATAAGACGTGAAAAAGTTAAAAAGGGTTCACTCAAATTTAAAAATAGTGGCCTGGCTGGCGGCGGCTAAATCAATTAGTGAGCGCGTGGCCTGTGGGGGGAGGAAAAACTATCTGGAATCAGGGCATTTCCACTGCCATTCTGTACAAAAATAGGACAGTCGAGAGGTTGATTTTTCGGCCGGGGCCCAGTGGCGGGTCCTGGTTGCCGGGGGCAGAACAGACCACTTGCGGTGCGGGAGCAGGTGCCAGGTGCGAGGCAAAAACCCTCGAAGATTCAGCGGCTATAGAATTTTTGAATTGATGTAGAGAGTCAAATTGGTCTAGAGAGTGAGGTGCAACTGCCGAGCAGCTCTTTCCCGTTCGGGCCCCCGGTGACAGGCCTTCGTCACCGGGACGGAAGCAAAAGCCACCAGGCACAAGTGGCAATTCTGCGCCTTTGGGAAATGCCTTATTTCTTATACTTGCCCGCAATCAGGCGCGCGTACAAGAGAATGCTGGTCAGCGTCTTGCCGTCCTGAATTGCGCCCTTTTCGATCAGCTTGAGCAGTTCGGAGAGTTTGACCAGGCGCAACTCGATTCGCTCGTCGTCCTCCGGGTGGGCGTCGCCGGCCACCAGGCCCTCGGCCAGAAAGACCTTCATCGCCTCGCCGACAAAGCCGGGGCTGGCGTAGTACTCGACCAGCGGCTTCCAGGTTTTTGCGCGGTAGCCGGTCTCCTCCTCCAGTTCCCGCCTGGCGCCTTCGATGGCGTCCTCGCCCGGCTCCAGCTTGCCGGCCGGCAGCTCCCACAAGAACCGTTGGGCGGCATGGCGGTACTGCCGCTCGACCACGATCCAGGGGTCGCGCCTGCTTTTCGCGTTGTCCACTGCGAGGATGACCGCGCTGCCATTGTGGCGAACGATCTCGCGCGTAACCTCGGCGCCGCCCGGCTCGATGAGCCGGTCACGCACCACCTGGAAGACCCGCCCATCGAAGACCACATCGGAGTTGAGCACTTGCGCCGTCTCTTCCACTGCAGGCGTGAGCGTCTTGGGGGCCTTCTTCGCCTTGGGCTTGAGGGCTTTTGCCACCTTGGGCTTCAAAGCCTTTGCTGCTTTGGGCTTCAGAACTTTTGCTGCTTTGGGTTTAGCTGATTTTTTCGCCTTGGGTTTGGCGGCCTTGGCCTTGAGCGGCGCAGCGGCCTTCACGGCTTTCTCTTTTTTGGGCATTTCCGGTTTCTCCTTCAGGCGCGGTCGAAGCGCAAATCGGATTAAAGAGTACACGCACCAAAAGTATACGCACCGCTCGGCCAGCGCGCCGGGACTGAAGCATTTTCACTTTTATTCTTGACAGAAAACATGCCGCTGGGAAGCTTTGCCTCTCGGGGCTTCCCGGCGACAGGCCTTCGCCGCCGTGGTGGAAGAAATAGCCGGTCTCCACGCAGTTCCAAGGGCTTATAGAAGTGGAAATCTTCCGGTGCGTGTGCGTGCGTCCAAGCCCGCTGGCGTAAGATTTCTAAACAAGAGCCGGATTTATTTCCGCGCAAATTTCATTTCCTCGTAATGCGTTGGGTTCGCCCTGAGATTTCAGACCGCCAGGAGAATGAGTTAGCGAGTTGTTGACCGCAGATTGCCTTCCTATCGCCGTGGCGCCGGGATTTCACCGGCTGTTTCTGGACTACTGCGCCGGAGCGGCGGCGGCGCGTTCGTTTTATGCCCCGTCGTCACAGGTTTATGCCCGGCTGCAACGAGAGGATAAGAACGGGCAGGGCCAGAGCGGAGATGGGCTGGTCGATTGGGCCGTGCGGCCGGCCGTTCCCGCGCACTGGCCGGAGTTAGTGAGCCTGCTGGCGGAGCAGAACGCCTCGCCTTCACCGGCTGCCGCTGGGGCGCTCGAAGCGCTGCGCGGCGGCGCGGGAGTGGTGGTGACCGGCCAGCAGGTGGGTCTGTTCGGCGGTCCGCTGTTTACGCCCTTCAAAGTGGCCACCGCGCTGGCCCGCGCTCGCCAGGCCACAGCCGCTGGCAGGCCGCACGCCGCCATTTTGTGGCTGGCCACCGAAGACCACGACTTTGCCGAGATCAACCACGTGGTTTTTCCCGCGCGCCGCCAGTTGCGCAGGCTCGAGTATTCGGCTGCTCCCACGGCGCCTCGGCCGGTGGGCGGCATCGTGCTGGACGACTCGATCACGCCGCTGGTCGACGAGGCGTGGGAGTTGCTCGGAGCTTCAGATTCGATGGAAGCGCTGGCCGCGGCCTACCGGCCGGGCCGCACCTTCGCCCAGGCCTTCCGGGAGTTTTACGCCCAAGCCTTTGCCGCGCAGGGGTTGCTGGTGCTGGACGCCAGCGGCGGCGCGGCGCATCGCATGGGAGCGCCGGTGCTGCGCGCGGCAATCGAGCGCGCCGATGAACTGCATCAGGCGTTGCTCGACCGCAACCGGCAGCTCGAAGCGGCCGGCTATCACGCGCAGGTGGCCGTAGGGCCGCTATCGAGCCTGCTGTTTCTCGTTGACGAGCGCAGCGGCGCGCGGCTGGCGCTCAAGCGGCTGGCTCCGGCGGCGGGAGAGCCGGAGGGACTTTGGCAGGCCGGGCGGCAGAGCTATTCGACGGCCGACCTGGTGGGGATTTTAGAGGCCGAGCCGGAGCGCATCTCGCCATCGGCGCTGCTGCGGCCAGTCTTTCAGGATTTCCTGCTCTCCACCTCGGCCACCGTGGGCGGCCCGGCGGAGGTGGCCTACTTTGCCCAATCCGCCGTGCTCTTCGAGCGCATTTTGGGCCGGGTAACGCCGGTGCTGCCGCGGTTTTCGGCCACGCTGGTCGAGCCGGCGATTGGGGAATTGCTCCAACGGCATGAACTGACGCTGGAAGGCGTCTTTCAAGAGTGCGGAACTGGGGGGGCGGTCTCGCTGGCGCATTTTCTGGCGGCCCAGGCAATCCCCGGCGAGGGGAAGCGGAGGCTTGCGGAGGCGGGCGCGGCGCTGGAGGCTGAGTTGACGCCGCTGCTGGAGTGGATGCGGCTGCTCGATGCGGGCCTGGGGCGCTCGGCCGAGACCGCGGCCAGCAAAATGCGCTACCAGATGAACCGGCTGCGTCGTCTGGCGGCCAATTTTCAGTTGGCCCGCGAGGCCGCACTCGCGCGCCACGCCGAGTCCATCAGCCAGGCGCTTTATCCCCGCGGGTTGCAGGAGCGTCTGCACGGCGCGGCCTATTACTTTGCCCGCTATGGTTTTGGGCTGGCCGAAGAACTGACCGCGCAGGCCGCGAATCCCTGCCCAGGGCACACGGCGGTATGGTTGTAATCGGGAACAGGGAACAGGGAATTAGAGCATCTTCGGAATGAACGTAGTTCTTTCGAGTGCAATGGATGCGGCTTTTACTTCCACCCCACGGACGAAGACCTGACCGTGGGGACCCTGTTAAGGAAAAAGCCACTTGAGTGCGAGGTTTCGGTCTACAGCAATTCCGAAAATGCTATAGAAAGCCGGGGGCAAGTTCCATCCCCCCTTTCATCTCCTCCCCCTCTCCCCGGAGATGCCCGCTGGGGACTATAGACGCAGGACGGATTCGCTGCCGAACCATTGCGGAAGGGCAGCAAAGTAACATAAACGGCTGCGAAAAAAAGCAATATATGGTATGAAAAATAAGAGGCGGGCCGCCAGCTCCGGGAGTGGAAGAACTTCCCAAAGCTGGCCGCCCACTGGACCCTGGAGCGGGTCTAGGTGATAGTCTTATTCTAAGCCTTTTTCGTGACAAAATCAGATCGATTTTTTCATGAATTTTTCCAATCGTGACCGCAGTCACAGAACAGCCCAAAAACTCACAGGACTCTTCAAAAATTAAGGCGTTAGCAAAAATTAAGGCGTTAGCGTTGACCTGCGAGGGGCATACCTGATAAAAGTTAGGTTATTCCACCCGCGACAGGAACCACGCTGACCGCCTGAATAAATTGGACAAACCGGACCAATATGCAAGAAATCATTCAACAAGTCGGGACGCTTCTGCTTGGCTCTGTGCCCACGATTTTGCTTTTCATCGTGTTGGTCCTGGCCTACCAGTTTTTGGCACAAGGGCCGCTGACGGCCATGCTGAAAGAACGCCGCGCCCGCACCGTGGGCGCCGTTGAAGACGCACACCGGGCCATTGCCCAGGCCGAGGCCAGGGCGGAGGAGTATGCCGCCAAGCTGCGCCAGGCCCGCGCCGAGGTCTTCAGGATGCGCGAGGCTCGCGTGAAGCAGTGGGGCGCCGAGCGCGACGCGGCGCTGGATGCGACTCGCAAGGCAGCCGGGCAGAAGGTGAGCCAGGCCAAGGCTGAGTTGGAGGCCGAGGCTGCTCATGCCAGGCAGTCCATCCAGGCCTCTGCCGGGGAGTTGGCCAATCAGGTGGTTCGCGCCGTACTGCCGCTGGCTGCCGGGGGTTCCCGTTGAGAGATTTCGCCGTGCATTCGCGTTTTTCCGCCTTAATTCTTCGGATCACCCTGTTGGCGGCGTTAGCTGCCGCACTGACCGCCGCGCCCATCCGGGCCACGGCTCAGCAATCGGCCCCCGCTCAGCAATCCGCCTCTACGGTTCAGCCGGCGCCGGCCTCTGTCGCAAAAGACGCCGCCAAGTCTGAGCCGGCCAAGCCGGAAGCGGCTCCCAAGTCAGAGCAAGACGAAAACAACGTCTACCTGCACGCTCCCGTGGTGAAGACGATCGCCAAATTGCTCGGTCTGGATGTGGAGACTGCGGCGCGCATCTTCGAGGGGATCAACTTCGCCATCATCGTGCTGGCGATCGGCATTCCTCTCTTCCGCATCCTGCCCAAGGTTCTGCGCAAGCGCGCCGAAACGGTGCGTGACGATATCGAGTCGGCCCGCAAGGCGACCGAGGAGGCCAGCGCCCGGCTCAGCGTCATCGAAGCCAAGCTCTCCGGCCTGGACGGGGAGATCGCGCAGATTCGCGCCCAGGTCGAGGAAGAGAGCAAGCAGGACGAGGCGCGCATCAAGTCGACGATCGGCGAAGAGAGCGCCCGCATTGTAGCCTCCGCCGAGCAGGAGATCAGCTCTTCTGCTGCCCAGGCCCGGCGCTCGCTGCGCCACTTTGCCGCCGATCTGGCCATCGAACAGGCCACCAAGCAGTTGATTTTGACGCCGGAGAGCGATCAGGCCCTGATTGCTGAATTTCTCGGCGACGCGGCCTTGCATGGCGCCGACGGAAATGGCGCGAGTAAGGGAGGGCAGAACTAGATGGCAGTCTTTGTTGCGCGTTACGCCTGCGCCTTTGCCGACGTGGCCACCCAGGAAAAGCTGGATGCGGCCGCTATCGAGCGGCAAATGGACGATTTTATAGCTACCTGGAACGGAAGCGCCGAGTTGCGCGAATTGTTCGTCAATCCGGCCGTTGCCGCGGTGCAGAAGGTCGCGGTGCTGGACATGTTGAATGTGAAGCTCGGCCTGCAGAAGGAGTTGCGCAACCTGTTGGCGGTGCTCATCAACAATGACCGCATCGGCCAGGTGCGAGAGGTGGTTGCCGCTTACCGGGCTGAAATGCAGCAGCGGCTGGGCATTCGCCAAGTGGAGATTGTGACCGCTCGCGAACTCAGCGCGGAGGATCGCGCGGGGCTGGTGGCCGGGGCGGGAAAACTGGCTGGCGCGCGCATCGAGGCCAGCTTCAAGCTGGACACCTCCATCCTAGGCGGAACGGTGGTGCGCATCGGCTCCACGGTTTACGACGGCTCGGTTCGCGGACGGCTGGAACGGTTGAAGGAAGCATTGATTGCCGGCTGAAGCCGGCAGGGTTCAGGGTTCAGGGAGCAGGGTTCAGAACGAACCTGACCTCCGGAATCCAAGTTTTTATTAGCGAAGTTTCAGAAGACAGAGATCGAAACGAGGGGGATTAAGGAGATCGGCGGTTTTTGATCGGTGTGCCGCACTCAGCGGTTGAAGACTGATCCCTGACCCCTGATCCCTGATCCCTGAGGAACGAAGAAATGGCTCAGATCAAGGCAGACGAGATTACGCAACTTCTTCGCGAGCAGATCGCGAACTACGACTCGAAGGTCCAGGTCGACGAAGTCGGGACCATTACGTCGCTGGGCGACGGTATTGCCCGCATCCACGGACTGGACAAGGTGATGGCCGGCGAACTGCTCAGCTTCCCGCACGGCATTGCCGGACTGGCCCTGAGCCTCGAAGAAGATTCGGTGGGCGCGGTGATTCTGGGCGACTACACCGAGTTGAGCGAAGGCGACGAGGTCAAGCGCACAGGGACGATTTTGAGCGTGCCGGTGGGCGAGGGCATGATCGGCCGCGTGGTGAACGCTCTGGGTCAGCCCATTGACGACAAGGGGCCGATCGCCTCGACGGCTACGCTGCCGATCGAGCGCCTGGCGCCGGGCATCATCGACCGCCAGCCGGTCCGTGAGCCGATGGCCACCGGTCTGAAGGCCATCGACGCAATGATTCCCATCGGCCGCGGACAGCGCGAACTGATTATCGGCGACCGGCAGACAGGCAAGACCGCCGTGCTGCTGGACACCATCATCAACAACGCCAAGAACGATCTGATTTGCATCTACTGCGCCATCGGCCAGAAGCGCTCCTCGATCGCCCAGGTTGTGCAGACGCTGACCGAAGCCGGCGCCATGGGGCACACCGTCATCGTCGCCGCCTCGGCCTCCGAGCCGGCCCCGATGCTCTACATCGCTCCCTACGCGGCCACGGCCATCGGCGAGTACTTCCGCGACTCGGGCCGCCACGCGCTGGTGATGTATGACGATCTGTCGAAGCACGCCATGGCCTACCGCGAGATTTCGCTGCTGCTGCGCCGTCCGCCGGGCCGCGAAGCCTATCCGGGCGACGTCTTTTATCTCCACTCGCGGCTTTTGGAGCGCTCCTCCAAATTGTCCAAGGAAAAGGGCGGCGGTTCGCTCACTGCGCTGCCGGTCATCGAGACCCAGGCGGGCGACGTCTCGGCCTACATTCCGACCAACGTCATTTCGATCACCGACGGGCAGATCTTCCTGGAAACCGACCTCTTCAACTCCGGTGTTCGTCCGGCTGTCAACGTGGGCCTCTCGGTTTCTCGTGTAGGTTTCTCGGCAGCCATCAAGGCCACCAAGCAGGTGGGCGCGACGCTCAAGCTGGATCTGGCGCAGTACCGCGAACTGGCGGCCTTCGCGCAGTTCGGCTCCGACCTTGATCCCTTGACCCAGAAGCAGCTCAACCGTGGCCAGCGCCTGACCGAATTGTTGAAGCAGCCGCAGTTCCAACCGCTCACCTGGCAGCAGCAGGTGGTGGCGCTCTTCGCCGGCACGCAGGGCTACCTGGACGATTTGAAGGTCTCCGAGATTCGCGCCTTTGAAGACGGCCTCTACGAGTACTTCGAGAGCGGGCAGACGGCGCTGATCGACGAGCTGACCAAAGAGAAGAAGCTGGACAATCTGCGCGATAAGCTGCACGCGGCGCTCAAGGAGTACAAGGCGAACTTCGTGGCGGAACTTGAGGCAGTAGCGGTAAAGGCGTAATCGAGTTATCAGTAGCCAGTTTTCAGTTGTCAGCAAGGGCTCTGTCGCTGGCAACTGGAGACTGAAAACTGAATTTGCTAACTGACAACTGACCACTGATTACTGAGAACTGATTATGGCAAACGTACTCGATCTACGGCGGCGCATCCGCAGCGTGAAGAACACGCGGCAGATTACCAAGGCCATGAAGATGGTCTCGGCCGCGAAACTCCGTCGCGCGCAGGAGCGGGCTCTGGCGGCCCGGCCCTACGCCAGGATGATCAACAGTGTCCTGGAATCGCTGACCCGCCGCATCGACATCTACGACCCGGAAACCGGCAATCTGCGCCATCCGCTCTTTGTCACGCGCCCCGAGAAGCGGGTGCTGGTGATCATCGTCAGCGGCGACAAGGGATTCGCCGGCGCCTTCAACGCCAACATTCTGAAGACGGCCTTCCAGTTTATCTCCGGCAATACCGACAAGGAGATCGACATCGAGGCCGTGGGCCGCAAGGGACGCGACCTGATGCGCCGCCGCTATCCGGCAGCTGTTTATGCCGAGCAGACGGTGCACACCGATCAGGTCGTCTATTCCGAGCATACTTTTTATTCCGAGCACCATGACGAGAGCGGACATGTCGTCAAGATCCGCGAGCGCAAGGCGCCTGTCGAGGTCACCGGCGACCATCCGGGAATGCTTTTGAAGCTCGACAAGGCGCGCGTCCTCGCGCTGGCCGAGAGCATTATCTCCCGCTACGTGCACGAGGAGATCGACGCCGCCTACATCGTCTACAACGAGTTCAAATCGGTGATCGCGCAGCGGTTGGTGGTCGAAAAGCTGCTGCCCTTGATGCAGATTGGCATTCCGCAGATCACTGGCGTGGTCGAGCCCACTGCAGCCGAGCGTGAACGCGCCGTCGAGGCGGCTCTCTCGGCGGGTATCGAGATCGAGCCGGTGGATACGGCCGAGGCCGACGCGGAAGCGCGCAAGTTCGGCACCAGTCAGGTGGACTACATCTACGAGGAACCGGCCGATGAACTGTTCAACGGTCTGATTTCGCAATACGTTTTTTCGATGCTCTATCACGCCATGACGGAGTCAGTCGCCGCCGAACACGCGGCCCGCATGACGGCGATGGATTCGGCAACCAACAACGCCTCGGATATGATCGACGCGCTCACGCTGCACATGAATCGCGTGCGTCAGGCGGCCATCACCAAGGAGATCATCGAAATTGTTTCCGGCGCCGCGGCGCTCTAAAAGCAGCTCAAAACGGTTCGCAACAAGAAGGCAGAGAAATGGCAGAGAACATCGGCAAGGTAATCCAGGTCTCCGGTCCCGCGGTGGACGTGCAGTTTGAAGAAGCGACGATGCCGTCCATCTATCAGGCGCTGCGCGTCGTGAGCGAGGGCTTCACCGTGCCCGCGCCCATCAGCGTGATTCTCGAAGTCCAGCAGCATCTGGGCGAGGGACGCGTCAGAACCGTGGCCATGGAAGCCACCGACGGCATGGTGCGCGGCATGAAGGTCATTGACCTCGGCGGCCCCATCCGCGTGCCCGTGGGTAAAGAGACGCTGGGCCGCGTCATCAACGTCGTCGGCGAGCCCGTCGACGAGCTCGGCCCCATCGGCGAGCACACCCGCATGCCCATCCATCGCCCCGCCCCGCTCTTTGACGAGCAGACCACCCACGAGGAGATGTTCGAGACCGGCATCAAGGTCATCGATCTGATCCAGCCCTTCTTGAAGGGCGGCAAGATCGGCCTCTTTGGCGGCGCCGGCGTGGGCAAGACGGTCGTCATCATGGAACTGATCAACAACGTGGCCAAGAACCACGGCGGCTACTCGGTTTTCGCCGGCGTGGGCGAGCGCACCCGCGAGGGCAACGACCTGTGGCTGGAGATGAGCGAGTCGGGCGTGATCAAGCCGGGCGACTGGGCCAATTCGAAGTGCGCGCTGGTATACGGCCAGATGACCGAGCCGCCCGGAGCGCGTCTGCGCGTGGCGCTGACCGGCCTCACTGTCGCCGAGTACTTCCGCGACGTCGAAGGCTCGGACACGCTGCTGTTCATTGACAACATCTTCCGCTTCACGCAGGCGGGCAGCGAGGTTTCGACGCTCTTGGGCCGCATGCCCTCGGCCGTCGGCTACCAGCCCAACCTGGCCACGGAAATGGGCGAGCTGCAGGAGAGGATTACCTCGACCAGCAAGGGTTCGGTCACATCGGTGCAGGCCGTTTACGTGCCCGCCGACGATTTGACCGACCCGGCCCCGGCCACCACCTTTGCCCACTTGGACGCGACCACCGTGCTCAGCCGCCCGCTCTCGGAGCTGGGAATTTATCCGGCCGTCGATCCTCTGGCCTCGACCTCGCGCATTCTTTCCGCGCGCATCGTCGGCCAGGAGCACTACGACGTGGCCCAGGGCGTCAAGCGCATCCTGCAACGCTACAAGGACTTGCAGGACATCATCGCCATTCTGGGCATCGACGAGCTCTCGGAAGAGGACAAGCTCACCGTGGCCCGCGCCCGCAAGGTACAGAAGTTCCTTTCGCAGCCCTTCCACGTGGCCGAGCAGTTTACCGGCATTCCGGGAGCCTACGTGAAGGTGGCCGACACGGTGCGCAGCTTCAAGGAGATCATCTCGGGCAAGTACGACGATATTCCCGAGCAGGCCTTCTACATGAAGGGCGCCATCGAGGAAGTGCTGGAGACGGCCGAGAAGCTGAAGGCGACGGTATAAAGACAGGGAACAGGGGGCAGGGATTAGTCGATCCAGCCTCCAGCGCAACGGTTTTGCTGAACCCTGAACCCTGACCCCTGATCCCTTGAAGGAAGATATGGCAGACGAAACAAATCAACTGCGGGTCCGGCTGGTCACGCCCGAGTGCATCCTTTTCGAGCATTTGGCGACCGCGGTCGAGTTGCCCGCGAAGACGGGCTACATGGAGGTTCTCTACGGGCACGCGCCGCTGGTAGCGGAGTTGGGCGCCGGCGATGTGACCTTGCACGGAGGCCCGGACGGCCCGGAGAGCATCAGCCGCTACAACGTCAGTTGGGGCTTTGCCGAGGTGCTGGGCGACAGGGTCACCATCCTGGCCTCCGACGCCCTCAGGCCCGAGGAGATTGATGTGCCCCGCGCCCAGGAGCAACTGGAGCGTGGCCGCAGGCAATGGAACGAAGCCGGCGAGAGCGAGGAAGCCTATACTGAAGCCCTCCGCGTCATCGCCGAAGCCGAAGCCAAGCTGGCCTCGGCGGCGGAAAGGCCTGCTTCCCAAAAGTAGCGCCTTTGGAGAAAGTGCGTGCGAGCGGAACTCGCTCAAAGCTCAGGCGTCATCCGGACCAAGGCTCACTTCAGGGCTAGAGCCATGGGCCGGAACAGGAACCAGGGCCGTGGAAAAGTTGAAGGCTTTCTTTGCTTTCTGCTTTTTCATGGTCCTTTTTCCAGCGCCGCCTTCGCCGTGCGCCTTTAAGGGATTTCCGGAAATGAAGTAGCGAGCCTTCCATCTTGTGATGGCCGCCACTTCCGGGAGCACACCGAGTAAGAGCCAGAGGGCTTGGTCTTCGGGATTTCCTAAAACTCTATAAGGCAGGCGGAATTTAATTCCGCTGAGATTGTGACCAGGGTTGGCGCTGTTGGACTGAAACTGATGGGCTGGATTGGACGGGTATAGCAATTTCAGGGTTGCTGTAATGGAGGAGCATGAACTCAAGTGGCTTTTTCCTCAAGAAAAAGCCACCCTGCTCGATCTACGCTACCGCACGTTAACCCTGAAAATGCTCTAATAAGGCGGCGCCTTGCGCACCTCCGTCTGCTCTTACGGCTTTTCACGAACAAGATTCAGAATGCATGACAATCCACAACTCGACCGGGCACAGAAAAAGCGGATGCGCTACGCCGAAGGCAAGCTGCGCGAGGCGCAACGGCGTCTCGCGCGGGCTGAGCGCAGTATTCTCCACTGGTCCCGAATACTCGCTGATCTGCGGCATGAGAGAACCCGAGCCATTCAGCCGCCGCTTTGGCCGGAAGAGGAAACGAGCGCGAAAAACTGAGCTGGCGCGGGGAACGGCTTACGCCAGCTCAGTTTTGTAATACAGGGCTGCCGGTTACTCGGTACCAGCTGCCTTCTGTGCCGCCCAGCGCTTTTTGACCGCCTCGGCGATCCGTTTCCGCCCCTCGGGAGACAGGTTTCTCTTCTTCTTCTTCGCGGGCTTGGCGACTGCAAGGGCTACCGGCGCTGTCTTCCGGGGTGCATTCACTTCCTTCTTGGGTCTGCCCGCGGTTCTCTTCGCCGCCGGCGCGTTGCCACCGCTCAGCAGCGCGCGTGCCTGCTGCAACTGGGCAATGTCGCGATCAATGCTTGCCAGAATGTCTGAAATTGCCATGTATTCTCCCTAACTGATTCAGGCAACCGGTCTAACCGCCGCAGGGCCTGAGTTACAACGCCGCGCAGGGTCAGCCAATCGCTTCATAAATACCATACGCAAATACTGCCTCTTTTACAAATAAAATTAATAAGTCGTATCCGGCGTTCATGGCTGGGAGTATCTTTTATTACTGATCCAGCGCGAAACGTCAGGTTATAGCTCGCGCATCAAGGCGGAAACAGGTCAAGGCTTTACTCCCAGAAGAAAGTATTCATGGCTGTTTGCATTTCCACGGCAGATAAATCGGTTTTCCAATAGCAGTGCGCCGAAATTCGGCCGAAAAGTGGCTTTCCCCTGAAGAAAGCCGCCTCGCATGGATATGGCAAAGGCGCGTGAATGGGAGAAGCGCTCTAAGTGCAAAGCATTTTTCCTGTTCCGTCATGCGGGCTTCGTGCTATCCCACCCTAGCCGGAAAAACAAAGGCGCGGCGAGGGTGGGGCACCCAATTTGTTTTATCGTTCAGGGCCGGATCAGCAAAATACAACCGGCGCCGAAGTTGCCGGCGCCGGCAGGCACTGCTTGATGCGGGTGACTACCGCAGGACGACGAACTGCGAAAGGGTCTCTTCCGCGGGTTGAGAAGATTCTTTTTGACCTAACTCATCGCTGAGTGGCTGGCGGGCTTTGGTGGCAGCCGCGCTCTGACTGGCGTTGCCGAAAGCAGCTTCGCCGCCGCCGGACCTTCTGCCGCCCTGGCCCTCGCCAACGGAACGGTTCAGCCGCTGAATACGTCCGCGCAGGCACTGGTTGCACTGTGTCGCGTCCTCATCGACGCAGGCCTTGCCGGGATAGATCTGATACATCTGGCGGTAGGGCGAGGGCGTGAGAATGGGCATGAAGACGTTGGCGCCGCTTTCGAGGCCATGTTCGCGGCCATCGACGGTGTTGATCGTCGCCAGGGCGGTGGTGGCGGGCATGTTGGCCTCGGGACAGACCAGCCGGGTGAGGGCCACCGCCTTCAGCACCATCAATTCGCTGTTGGGAACCTGATCTTCGCCAGCAGTGGCCACGTCAGGCGCGCCCAGCGGCGTCTCGGGATGGGCGATAAAAGGGCCGATGCCGATCATGTCCAGATCGAGCTCGGCGAAGAGCTCGATGTCGCGCGCCAGAATCTCATAAGTCTGCCCCGGAATGCCGGCCATCACGCCGCTGCCGATCTCATAGCCCATTTTGCGCAACTCGCGCAGCAACTCGACGCGGTCGCTGATCGCCGCGCCGCGCAGGGGATGAATGGCGGCATAAAGCTCGGGGTCGGAGGTCTCGAAGCGCACCAGGTAGCGGTCGGCCCCGGCCTGGCGCCAGAGGCGCGCCTCGTCGAGCAGCCGCTCGCCCAGGCTGAGCGTGATGGCCAGAGGGGTTTCGGACTTGATCTGGCGAATCACTCCGGCCAGCCACTCGGCCTCGATGCCGAAGTCCTCGCCGGCCTGCATGACGAGCGTGCCAAAGCCCAACTCGACGGCCTTGTGGGCGCAGGCCACGATTTCCTCGCGGTTCATGCGGTAGCGCGGCGTGGAGCGCGCGGCGCGCAGGCCGCAGTAATGGCACTGGCGCACGCAGTAGTTGGAGATTTCGACCAGGCCGCGCAGGTGAACCGCGTCGCCGACGCGCTCGCGGCGCACCTGATCGGCCTGGGCAAACAGTTGATCGAGCGCGGCTGGACGGGTCTCCCGCAACCAGCCGAGAATCTCTTCGTGAGTAAGTCGCTGCATTCTGTGGCTCCGCTTTACACGAAGACGCCGCGCTTGCCGGTGCGGACGGCCTCGATCATGGGTTTGGCAATGCTCTTCTGCTTGTCGTCCACGGCCGCAATCTGGTGGAAGAACCGCTCGCCGGACCGCCTGGTCTCGGGGCTGGCGCAGCCCTCCAGCTACTGTTGATGCTATTCCCTGGCCAGGGCGATAGCAGTGATTTAAATCACATTTACAAGATGCGGCCGCGGCAATTTATGCGTCAAAATTTCTCCCAGTGCAGGACGTCGGCCAGGGTGCGCTTCTCGACGACGGGGGCCTCGGCGGGGTAGCCGAAGGAGACAATGGCGATCAGCTTGCGGTCCTGGGGGGCTCCAAAGGCCTTGGCCACGGCGGGCGCGTAGGGCTGCGGCGCGCCCGCCACCCAGCAGGCTCCCAGCCCGTGGGCCTCGGCGGCGATGAGCAGGTTTTCCGTGGCCGCGCAGCAATCCTCGACGGCGCAGGTGGCCTCGCGCGAGAGAACCAGCACGGCGAAGGCCGCGTTGGCGACGAACTCGGCGTGGCCCAGCATGGGCGGAATCCGGCCGAGCGCCTCCTTGCCGGTGACGGCGATGAAATCCCAGGGCTGATCGTTCATGGCGGTGGGCGCCAGGCGGGCGCAATCGACAATCTCCTCGATGATCCGCCGCTCAACGGGCTGCGCGGTGTAAGTGCGAATGGTGCGGCGGCTCTGCAACGCTTCGATGGCGTTCTTCATGCGTTCTCCTTGATGCGTTTTACTGCCTGATGGGTTTGCTGCCTGATGCGTTCAACTGGCGGCGGAAAAGCTCTCCCGGCGGCGGCAAGAAAATGAATGCACACTGCCCTTGGAGCCTTGCAATCTGCCCCTTGCCACAGGACTGGAAGCTGTTCCGCCTTCATCTTCCATGCTAAGCCAAGGGACGTATTCGTGCTGCGACTTTGGTCACAGGCTGGGGTTTAAGGAACCCCTGCTTTAAGTGGCTGTTTTGAAAGGGCACGGCTTTAGCCGTGCCGCAAGACGCAAGCGATGAAAGGTGGCTTTAGCCACCGAGGGAACGTAAATTATAGAAAATACATTTCCTCAGGGGCTAAAGCCACGCCCTTTCAAAATATGACCGAATCGACTCGTGCTGAGGCTCCTTAAAGCGGTTCTCCATTTACTGTAGAGGGAAACCATTGCCGCCACCTTCCATGCCACCAGTAACTCCGGGTGAACTGGAGAACCGCTCTACCGGTGGGGTTTGCCGGCTTGTGCGCCCGGTTTGCCGGTTTGCGGACCCTGGATGGACAATGAAGTCATGCAGGAAAGCAGAGAGCGGACCATGAGTCAGCCTGGGAGTCAGAGCCAGCCCGAACGCATCGAGCGGGATTCGCTCGGGGAGCGCGCACTGCCTGCGAATGCGCTCTACGGCATTCACACGGCGCGGGCCATCGAGAATTTTCCGCTCGCCGGGCGGCCGGTGCATCCGGCGCTGACGCGGGCCTTCGGCGAGGTGAAGCTGGCCTGCGCCCTGACCAACCGCGCGCTGGGCGTGTGGGGCGATGAGGCAGGGCCGGACGGAGGCCAGGAGGCAGGGCAGGCGGCGGGTTGGGGAGCGGCCAAGGCCGATGCCATCGAGCGCGCCTGCCGCGAATTGAGCGAGGGCTTGCTGGACGGCGCCATCGTCGTGGACGCGCTGCAGGGCGGGGCCGGAACCAGCACCAATATGAACGTCAACGAGGTGGTGGCCAATCGCGCGCTGGAGCTTCTGGGTCTGGAGCACGGCGATTACAGCCGCGTCTCGCCGCTCGACGACATCAACCTGCACCAGTCGACCAACGACACCTACCCCACCGCGTTGAAGCTGGCCGCCATCCGGCTGCTGCGCAGGCTCGAACAGAGCGTTGTCGCCTTGCAGGAGTCCTTCCAGAGGGCCGAGAAGCGCTTTGCGCACGTGGTGAAGGTGGGCCGGACGCAGTACCAGGACGCGGTCCTGACGACGCTGGGCCGGGAGATGAGCGCCTACGCCGAGGCCATCAACCGCGACCGCTGGCGCATTTACAAATGCGAGGAACGGCTGCGCGTGGTCAACCTGGGCGGCACGGCCATCGGCACCGGCCTGGCCGCGCCGCGCGAGTTCATCTTCCGCGTGGTGGACCAGTTGCGCGCCCTGACCGGCATCGGCTTTGCGCGGGCGGAAAATCTGGTTGAGGCCACGCAGAACGCCGACGTTTTTGCCGAGGTCTCGGGGATTCTGAAGGCGCACGCGGTTTCGCTCATCAAGATTTCAACCGATCTGCGGCTGCTCTCCTCGGGACCCGACGCGGGGCTGGGAGAGATTCGGCTTCCGGCGCGGCAGGCCGGCTCGTCGATCATGCCCGGCAAGGTGAACCCGGTGATCCCCGAGGCCGTTACCCAGGCGGCGATGCTGGCCATGGGCAACGACAGCGTGATCGGCGCGGCCTGCGCCGCCGGCAGCCTCGAGTTGAACGCGTTTTTGCCGCTGATTGCCCATTGCCTGCTGGAGAATATGGAGATTCTTTCCCGGGCCTGCGACCTGCTGCGCCGCTACTGCGTGGACGGAATCGAGGCCGACGAGGCACGCTGCCGCGCTCACGTCGAAAACTCGACGGCCGCGGCCACGGCGCTGGTGCCGGCTCTGGGCTACGAACGCGCCGGAGAGGCGGCTCGCCTGGCGCGCGAACAGGGCCGGACCTTGCGCGCGATTGTGACCGAGAAGGAATGGATGAGCGCGGCGGAGTTCGATGAGGCGATCAGTCCGGAGGCGGTTTGCCGTTTGGGATCGCCGCGGGTGAGCCGTTGATGGGCAGTCGAGGAAGCGGTGAATCGTTTCCTGCTCGGGGGAATCTTTGATTGCATGGGAAATAACAACTTGGCTCGCCTTCGGCTGCGCTCAGGATGACAGTGGTTTTGGAGCGGCTCGGGAAGGTATGATTTGCAAGATTTGGCCGCCGTTTGATTTGGACGCGTTTAAGGAGACGTTGAAATGAGCACCACTCCCATGAGCACCACCCCCAAAGGCTTGCGCCTGCACATTGGCTTCTTTGGCCGCCGCAATGTGGGCAAGTCGAGCCTTTTGAATGCCATTACGCGCCAGCAGGTTTCCATCGTCTCGGAGATTGCTGGAACTACAACCGATCCGGTCGAGAAGCCGATGGAGCTGCTGCCGCTGGGACCGGTGCTGTTCATCGACACGGCGGGCATCGACGAGGAGAGCGTCGCGGTGGGCAGCCTGGGAGCCCTGCGCGTGGAGAAGACGCGGAAGGCGCTGGAGCGGACCGAGATTGCCGTGCTGGTGGCCGGGCCCGGTGTCGGTTCTGGCGCTGGTTCCGGTCAGTGGGGCGAGTTTGAAGAGAGCCTGCTGCGGGATTTTTCCGCCCGGCAGACCCCCACCCTCGTGGTCTTCAACAAAAGCGACGTGGCCCCGCCCGACCCGGCCCTGGTAGCCCATCTGCGCGAGGCCAAGTTGCTGGTGGTCGAGGCCTCGGCTCTGACCGGTCAGGGTTTGCCGGAGCTGCGCGAGGCGCTGCTCGAACTGGCGCCGCCGGAGTTCATCGACTCGCCTGCCATTGTTGGCGATCTGGTCGGCCCCGGTGAGCTGGCCGTGCTGGTGGTGCCGATCGACAAGGAGGCGCCCAAGGGACGGCTGATACTGCCCCAGGTGCAGGCCATCCGCGATCTGCTCGACTCCGATTCTTTGTGCATGGTGGTCAAGGAGCGGGAGTTGCGCTCGGCCCTCGACCGGCTGACGAGGCCGCCCAAGCTGGTGGTCACCGATTCGCAGGCCTTCCTCAAAGTGGCCGCCGATACCCCTCCCGAAGTTCCTTTGACCAGCTTCTCGATCCTGATGGCGCGCTTCAAGGGCGATCTGACCGTCCAGGTCGAGGGCGCGCTGGCCATCGAAAAGCTGCGCTCCGGCGACCGCGTGCTGATCGCCGAGGCCTGCACCCACCACCCCATCGGCGAGGACATCGGCCGGGTCAAGATTCCCCGCTGGCTGACGCAGTACACCGGCGTCAAGCTGGAGTTTGTGCCCATGCAGGGCCGCGACTTTCCCGATGACCTGGCCGACTACAAACTGGTGATCCACTGCGGCGCGTGCATGTGGAATCGCCGCCAGATGCTCAGCCGCATTCTCAGTTGCCAGCGGGCGGGGGTGCCGATTACCAACTACGGGCTGACAATCGCCTATAGCCTGGGCATCTTCGAGCGGGCCCTGGAGCCGTTTCCGTCGGCGCAGGCCCGCTACCGCGCGCTTTCTGGCGCAGGACGGAAGGCCTGAGAGGTCTTTCGCCCATGCGGGCAGATTGATCAGCCTTTTATCCCATATAGTGATTTCTTTTTGCGTAGTGAATTGTGGTTCGTGGTGTAAATTACTGGAAATTCAGGCTATTCCTGTTTTTTGATGGTCTCCGGCTCACAGGCTGCCGTGACGGCCATCACGAATTCCCCTGCCATCCGGCTCGTAGAGTTCATTACAAAGAGAGATTGCCGTGAACGGCGGCGCTTTGACCTGCG
>Ga0224555_1000070_pt1 | contig 127672 bp, 108 predicted proteins | sample 714S23034metaG_FD_180687 | JGI IMG/M metagenome (GOLD analysis project Ga0224555, IMG submission 180687) | Peat soil microbial communities from Stordalen Mire, Sweden - 717 S2 30-34 | ecosystem: Environmental > Terrestrial > Soil > Wetlands > Peat | place: Sweden: Norrbotten County, Stordalen...
GATGCTCCCGCACAAACTGAGAATTATTCTCCGCTACTACAGGGAGCCCCGCAACGCCACACAGATCAACAAATCCAGCATGGAGACCGCCGCGTAGAGCGAGCAGAGAACCTGGCACTGTCCAGGTGTCTAACAATGCAGTGCGAATATTGTCGCGGATAAAATTGAGTAGAATCACAGACCCGTAAAGCGGAGGCTTTTCATAGTCATCCGAATTCCGCGACGAAGCGTGCGCCATGATTTCATAGGCCTGATAAGTTGGATAGTCAGGGTTATCGACGGAGAAAAGACCGCCCGTCGATGGGTCTTGTTCAAGAGAACTTGGGATCCCCATCCTCTCGAACTTCTCAATCAGAGCTCGATGCAACTCGCCGGCAAGCAAGGCAAGGAAAAGAAACTCCAGAGCCCCATGGGAAAGTGAATTCAGGTATTCGCCGAATACGGCAATTGGAGTTTTTTCGTCATATCCAGCCCGGTATGGTAATACAGAAAAACCGCTCCAACGCCATTCAAATGTTAGATAGGAGAGATGCCAAGTTAAGCGGGCGGTATAGTGAGAAGCCAAGGTTGCAATTCGGTTAGCATAATGCTGATTGATCTCTCCTGAAGGCGCGGAATCGCCAAACTCTGCTTTGAACCGTTCGCATTCCGTTTCGATCCGTTCCAGCGCTCTTTCGATCAAAACATCGTGGAGGGTCCGGATCCTGGACTCAGCATCCGGATAGTTCGTCCAGCAAAAATGGCAAAACTGCAAATGTTCGTACGGAATATTTAAGAAGCCGGGCTCGCCTTGATAATAATCGGCAAGTTTCCGTAGGTCTTCAGATTTGCAGATCAGCGCAATTTCGTTTCCAGCACCGTCGGGTTCTGTACATTCAAGCTCGTCGTCTTCCACTCCGGTTCTCCTTACAGTTCATGGATTGCTCGGTGCCCCAAGTCTCGGCTTTGAGACCTGGAACAGCACGACCCTCCCGCGAGCGGCGAGCGAGCGTTTGCCCTGCCGCAGGTGGTTACTTCGTCGCCAACTGCCGCAGCACATACTGCAGAATGCCCCCGTGCTCGAAGTAGAGGATTTCCTGCGGCGTATCGATGCGTATCCTGGCCTCGAACGTCTTTTTCTTCCCGTCTGCGGACGATGCCACCACCGCTACCGTGCGCCCGATCTCGAACTTCGAGTCCAGCAGCTCACGAAACCCGAAAATGTCATAGGTCTCTTCGCCGGTAAGTCCGAGCGACTCCGCATTCTTGCCCGCCTCAAACTGCAACGGCAGAATGCCCATCCCCACCAGGTTCGACCGGTGAATCCGCTCGAAGCTCTCGGCGATCACCGCCCTCACCCCGAGCAGCTTCGGCCCCTTGGCCGCCCAGTCGCGCGACGACCCTGAGCCGTACTCTTTCCCTGCCAGAATAATCAAAGGCACGCCCCGCTCGGCGTACTTCACGCTGGCGTCGAAGATGGACATTCCCTCGCCCTCGGGCAGCAGCCGCGTAACGCCGCCCTCGGTCCCCGGCGCCAGCCTGTTCCTCAGCCGCACGTTGGCAAAGGTCCCGCGCACCATCACTTCGTGATTGCCGCGCCGCGACCCGTAGCTATTGAAGTCCGCCGGCTTCACCCCGTGCTCTACCAGATATTTTCCCGCCGGCCCGTTCGCTTTGATGTTGCCTGCCGGTGAGATGTGGTCGGTGGTCACCGAGTCACCCAGCACCGCCAGCACCCGCGCCCTTGAGATTTCCGTCACCGGCGCGGGCGTCCTGGTAATCCCGTCGAAGTACGGAGCCTTGCGGATGTAGGTCGAGTCCGGCTCCCACTGGTACACATCGCCGGTCGGAAAGTTCAGCCCCTGCCAGTTCGTGTCGCCCAGGCTCACCGCCGCGTACTCCCGGCGGAAGCTCTCGCTGCTCAGCCCCCGCTCAATAGCCTCGGCCACCTCTGCCTGAGTAGGCCAAATGTCCTTGAGATAAACGGGCTGGCCTGCCTCATCGACGCCCAGCGGATCGGTCTCGAAGTTATGGCCGATCTTCCCGGCCAGCGCATACGCCACCACCAGCGGCGGGCTCATCAGGTAGTTGGCACGCACGTCCACGTTCACCCGGCCCTCGAAGTTGCGGTTGCCGCTCAGCACGCTCACCGCCACCAGCCCGTGTTCGTCGATGCTTTTCGAAACATCGGCGGGCAACGGTCCCGAGTTACCAATACAGGTGGTGCAGCCGTAGCCCACCACGTTGAAGCGCAGCTTTTCAAGGTAGGGCAGCAAACCGGCCTTGGCGTAGTAGTCGGTCACCACGCGCGAACCGGGCGCCAGAGATGTCTTTACCCACGGCGGCACGGTCAGCCCCTTTTCGACTGCCTTCTTGGCCAGAATCCCCGCCGCTACCATGACGGAAGGATTGGAAGTGTTGGTGCAGCTGGTAATGGCCGCAATCACCACCGAGCCGTGATCGAGATACGTGTCCGGATCGACGCCGAATCGCTCCTTGACGGTCGTCGTCACCCTCAATGCACTGTCATCCTGAGCGACCGAAGCGCGAGCGGAAGGAGTCGAAGGACCTGCTGTTTCTTTTCCAACGCCCGCATCGGTCACCGCTCCACGCTGCCAGGCAGCCGCCGTGCGCGACCCCAGCGGCTTGGCCGTCGGCGCCAGCAGGCTGGGCAGTTGAAGCTGAAAACTGGCCGCCGCGTCCTTCAGCAGCACGCGGTCCTGCGGACGCCTGGGTCCGGCCACGCTCGGTTCCACGGTGGCCAAATCCAGCGCCAGCGTCTGCGTGTACTCGGCCTCCGCCGAGCTGGCCGTGTGGAACAGATGCTGCTCCTTGTAGTAGGCCTCCACCAGCGCAATCTGCTCCTCGCTGCGCCCCGTGAGCCGCAAGTAACGCAGCGTCTCGGCGTCCACCGGGAAAATGCCGCACGTGGCCCCATATTCCGGAGCCATATTGCTGATCGTCGCCCGATCGGCCAGCGGCAACTCCGCAACCCCGGGCCCGTAGAACTCCACAAATTTGCCCACCACGCCCAGCTTGCGCAGCGCCTGGGTCACGGTCAGCACCAGATCGGTCGCCGTCGCGCCCTCCCGCAGCTTGCCGGTCAGCCTGTAGCCCACCACCTGCGGAACCAGCATGGAAACAGCCTGCCCCAGCATCGCCGCCTCGGCCTCGATGCCGCCCACGCCCCAGCCCAGCACGCCCAACCCGTTAATCATGGTGGTGTGCGAATCGGTGCCCACCACGGTATCAGGATAGGCGAACCGCTCTCGGGTTGGTCGCAGGTTGGCAAATTCGTTGCTCGGATAGCCAGTCAGTTCGGTCGGGAATTCTGGGGCGGCCAGTTGGTCCTGTTTCGCCTCTTCATCCTCCGTCGTAAACACCACGCGCGCAAGATATTCGAGATTCACCTGATGGCAGATACCCATCCCCGGCGGAACCGCCGAGAAGTTGCGAAACGCCGTCTGTCCCCACTTCAAAAACGCATAGCGCTCCCGATTGCGCTGGAACTCCAGCAGCGTATTGGCATCAAAAGCCCCGGCGGTGCCGAACTCATCCACCTGGACCGAATGGTCGATCACCAGTTCGGCCGGCACCAGCGGATTCACGCGCTCCGGGTCGCCGCCCAGCGTCCTGATGGCGTCGCGCATCGCGGCAAGATCCACCACTGCGGGCACGCCGGTAAAGTCCTGCATCAGCACCCGCGCCGGCATGTAGGCAATCTCCCGGCTGGGCTCGGCCTTGGCGTCCCAGTTGGCCAGAAACTCAATGTCCCCGGCCGTCACATTCACGCCATCCTCGCGGCGCAACAGGTTTTCAAGCAAAATCTTCAGGCTGAAAGGCAGCTGGCTCAGGTTGAATCCGCGCGCTTCGAGGGCGGGAAGCCGATACATTGTGTAAGACCGATTGCCGGAGGTCAGCGTGCTCCGGCTGTCAAAGCTGTTCATAACGGAACGACCTTTCTATCCGCGCACCCGCGGACGGATCTGAAGAAATCTCATTGCGAGCCTCCCAGCGACGGAGACTCGACCGGACACCTCGGCGCACAGTCCGAGGCCGTCCCGAAAAACTCTCAACAGAAAAGATTACTCAGAGGGGAGAACGCCGTCCACGGTCGGGCCGGCCGCGGTGAAAGCGCTTCAGCACCGGCGTCGATGAGATTCGGACTGCGGAACGGCTGAACATAGCAGACACTTGGATTTTAACGCGAAACTGCCAACCAGGGGAACAGGGGGCAACGGCGCAGCCTGCGCCTTATTTCGATTACCATTGAAGACGAGGGCGCAGCATGGAGAAGAGATCGGCCAACCCCTTTCGCCGTGGCCTGGGAGGAAAGGACGACTTTATCGCCGAGCGGTTTGTGCCGGGCGAGCAGTACAAAGCCAGGCAGTTGGAAATGGCTCAGAAGTTGATTGCCTCGGGCGTGGATCCCAAAGAAGTCGCAGAGATGTTCGCCGTTCCATTGGACCTGCTCGTTCCGGAAAGAGACGCTGAACTTTAACTCTATATCGCGCTACTGTACACCATGCCCCGAATGGCCCCGGCTATTTATCTGGATTCGATCCACTCTACGTAAGAGTGGGGCCGAGACCAAAGCCAACAGCCTTGGAGGCGAACCGGCCCAAGACATGAGCTATCCTTACGAAAAGGGCAAGTGGGGCTGTGCTCAAATCAAAGACATGAGGAACCCTGGCATGAACCTGTGCGCACGTTGGATTCACTTGACGGCGACCCTCTTGATCGGCGCCGTTGCCTATAGCCAAACCATGTCGCTCTCCCCGGCCAATCCCCCAGCGGCTGCTCAAGCGCCTGCTCACACTTGGCCCACGGTCGATGGCGCCGTCGTGCTGGCAAACTTCCGCTTCGGCGCCGGAGAGACGCTGCCGCAACTCAAGCTGCACTACCTCACCCTCGGCACGCCCCACCGCAACGCCGCCGGCCACGTCGATAATGCCGTGCTCCTGCTCCATGGCACCGGCGGCAGTGCCCACTCGCTGTTGAACCCCCTGTTCTCGAATGTGCTCTTCGGCCCCGGCCAGCCGCTCGACATCACGAAGTATTTCCTCATCCTGCCCGACGACATCGGCCACGGCGAGAGTTCCAAGCCCTCCGACGGCCTCCACGCGCACTTCCCCGCCTATGACTACGACGATATGGTGCGCAGCCAGCGCATGATGCTCGACGACATGAAGATCGACCATCTGCGCCTCATCCTCGGCACCTCAATGGGCTGCATGGAGTCGTTCGTCTGGGGCGAGACCTACCCCGGCTTTGCCGATACATTGGCGCCGTTCGCCTGCCTGCCGGTCCAGATCGCCGGCCGCAACCGCATGATGCGCTATATGGCCATCCAGGCCATCAAGCAGGACCCCGCATGGATGGAAGGCGAGTACAAGACAGAGCCCGTCCAAGGCCTGCGCAGCGCAAACGAAATGCTCCTGGTGATGGGCTCCAGCCCGCTGCAGATGCAGAAGCAAGCGCCTACGCGCGAGCTGGCGGAGAAGTATGTGGACCAGTACCTGGCGCGCACTGTATCTGCCACCGATGCAAACGACCTGATCCTTTACGTCAACGCCAGCCGCAACTACGACCCCAGCCCGCACCTGGACCGGATCACCGTGCCGGTGCTGTGGATCAACTCCGCCGACGACTATATCAACCCGCCGGAGTTGGGTATTGCCGAAAAGATGGTCAAGCGCATGCCCAACGCGCGTTTCATTCTTCTTCCCATCTCCGACGCCACCCGGGGCCATGGAACCCATACAGCCGCCGCAGTATGGAAGGACTACCTGATCGAATTCCTGCGCGCCACAGAGCCCAAACCGTAGCTCGACCGGGAATCTCCCGGATCCTTGCAATTGAACCCCGCGCCGGAGTCCCTGCAATCCCGATCGGCATTTCCGCACCGCAAGACCTCGCACTGCACTGCTTCTATACTGGTGTTGTGATGCCTCCAACCAGCGAGGAACCGCCAAAGTCCAGCTATTGGGTCGGTTTCCAGGGTCTGTACTCGCGTTTTTACGCCTGGCTGCTACGCCGCATGCCAACAGAGCGGCAGCGCCTGCTGGCGGTCACCATCCTGGCCGGCGGGCTCTGCGGCCTGGCCGCCGTGGCCTTTCACCTGAGCATCATGTGGTTCGAGACGCTATTCATCGACCGCGCCAACGCCGCCCCCGGCCACAGTTGGATCTGGTGGACCATCCTCTCCCCTGCCATCGGCGGCCTGGTTGCGGGTGTTGGGCTCACCTACTTTGCCCCCGCCGCAGCGGGTAGCGGAATTCCCCAGGTCAAGGTGGCCTACACCCTGCGTTACGGCCTGGTCACTGTTCGAGAGACGATCGGCAAGTTCATCCTCTGCGCCACCCAGATCGGCTCCGGCGCTTCGCTGGGCCTTGAAGGACCCACCGTGCAGGTCTGCGCAGGCGTCAGCAGCATGCTGGCCCGCATGGCCCGGCTCAGCCCCAAAAACTCTCGCCGCATGGCCTCGGTGGGCATGGCGGCCGGCATCGCCGCGGCCTTCAACGCCCCCATCGCCGCCGTCACGTTCACCCTCGAAGAGCTGGTCGGCGACCTGGACCAGACCATGCTCTCCGGCGTTATAGTCGCCGCCGCACTCGCCGCCGTCGTCGAGCACTCCGTCCTCGGTTCCACCCCCATCTTTCATGTGCAGGCCAACTACACGCTGAGCAAGGCCTCATCCCTCGTCTGGTACGCGCTTCTTGGCCTGCTGGCAGCCATTGTCTCGGTAGCCTTCACGGATTCGCTGCTCGGTCTGCGCGCCTGGTTCCAGCGGCTCTCGGCGGTGCCCCGCTGGGTCCAGCCGGCCATCGGCGGCGCGGCCACGGGCGGGATGGCCGTAGCGGCGCTCGCCCTCTTCCATCTGAACGGCATCGCCGGCGATCCCTACAGGACCCTCACCATGGCTCTCACCGGCAAGATGACGGTGACTGCCATGGCCGTCTTTTGCCTGCTCAAACTCGCTGCCACGGTCAGCTCCTACTCCAGCGGCGGCTCGGGCGGCATTTTTGCCCCGGCGCTCTTCATGGGCGGCATGCTGGGCGGCGCGGTCGGCTACCTTGATGTCTCGGTCTTCCATCACCCCGCCGACTCCATCGGAGCCTTTGCCGTGGTCGGCATGGGCGCGGTCTTTGCCGGCATCGTCCGCGCCCCCATGACCTCTGTGCTCATCGTCTTCGAGATGACCGGCGGCTACGGCCTGGTGCTGCCGCTGATGATCGCCAACATGAGCGCCTTCGCCCTGGCCCGCTACTGGCGCCGCATCCCGGTCTACGATGCTCTTCTGGCGCAGGACGGCATCCACCTGCCCCACGGGAGCGGACCGTTTGACCCGCACGATAACGACTACCTACCCGTGATCGATGCCGAGGCAGCCCACTAGCGCGTCTCCAATTCCCGTGCCCTTGCCAGCTGTGTGCAAGGTGGCGCAGTTCCACACCGGAGGAGGACAAGCCACTCTCTCGCAGCCCTCGCATTTCCTCGCCAGCTCGACTGAACGACAACTCCGCTGGCTTACCGCTACCGCGGCTCCATGTTGTAAAGGAAGAACGCCCGCAGCTCCAGGTACGGCCCGTGAAAATCCCTGGGCAGCGGCGGATAGTCTGACCCCGTCAGTGCTCCCCACGCCGCCCGATCCAGAGCTGTGTCGCCGGAGCGGCCCTCCAGCACCAGGCTCCCATCCATCAGCCGCCCGTTGGGCAGCACCTTGAACCGAATCGCCACCATCCCCGACTTCAGAATTGGCGGATTCACTTCGTCGGGAATGAGCGGGTCCCAGGTGTGCTCCGTCTCCCAATGCCAGCGCTGCAGCCAGGACCGAAAATCCACGCCCTGCGTGTCCGACAAAACCTCGACGCCGCCTGAGCCGGCCCCAGGATGACGAGCCAATCCACCCCCTCCCAGGTTGCCCGCGCTGCCCGAGCCAGGAGCGCGCGAGGCGCCCTTCATCGCATCCCGTAGCTGGTCGGCCGGGTTTTGCGAACCCATGGCAAAGTTCGGCCGCGCCGGTACCGCCGCCGGACGCGGCGCCTCCACCTGAGGCTGCTGGTTCGCCGGAATTGGTTGCGGAGCCGGAGGCTCTGCAGGAGCCGGCGTGGCTGGCTGCGGCGCTGGCGCCGGCGCGGGTGGCGGCGTGGCCCGGTTCAACGCCTCCAGCGTCTTCTTGTCGATCATGGGCTGATGTTCCGGAACCGGCTTGATGGTCGCCTTGGGCGGCACTTTCAGAAAAGCCTCCGGCGGCGAATCCAGATAGGTGAAATCCTTGTGCTGCTTGATCGCGTTCTGATCGACGACCTGCGGCACCTTGAATACATACTTCGGAATCCATGTTACCGCCGAGAGCAGCGCCAGGTGAAACAGAATCGCAATCCAGAACCCCTCGCGCAACCGTGCCCAGCGCCGCTCGTCCTCGAGCTCGCTGATCATCTCCAGCAATTCGTGCGTGTCGTAGTCCACCCAGCGCGAACCCCGAGCCACCGGAGACGCAGGCTCGCGCGGTTCCCCGCCCTGAGCCGGACTGCCCCGCTCTGCGCTGCCGGTCTCCTGGCTCGTCTCCGCCGGCCCCTTGGGCTCGTTCACGTTGGTTGGCGCTTCGCTGGTGGGCATTCGTTTCTGAGGAGCCTCCACGGGCGCGCCCGCGCCCTGCCGGCTCCCTTTCGAGTCCTTTCTATCTATTCTCTCATTCCACGGAAATCCGTGCGCTTGAGCCCCGCCCCGTACAATGTTACCTGACCATAAGACGGACTACCTGCCGGAAGGGGACCCTGTTTGAAGTCGTTTTTTGCTCGCATCATGGCCAAGTCGAAGCTCCTGCTCCTGCCGTTTGCAGCTAAATTCGGCTTTTGGGGCATCGGCGCGCTCGCTCTGCTGGACTCCTCCACCATCCCCATTCCCATGGATTTTTTTCTGGCCGGCTATGTGTGGGCCGACAAGAACCACTTCTGGCTCTATTGCCTGCTGGCCTCCGTCGGCTCTGCGCTGGGCGCCCTCCTCCCCTACGGCCTGGGCCGCGCCGGCGGCGAACTCTTCCTCCTCAAGCGTGTCAACCGCGAGCGATTCGAGAAGATGCGCACCCGCTTCGAGCGTCAGGAGTTCCTGGCCATGATGATTCCTTCCATGCTGCCGCCGCCCACTCCATGGAAGGCCTTCGTCTTTGCCGCCGGCGTCTTCGAGATGCGCGTTGCGCCCTTCATGCTGGCCGTCTTTTGCGGCCGCATGGTCCGCTGGCTGGCGCTCTCGCTTCTGGTCCTCAAACTGGGGCCCGGCGCGGTGCAGGTTGTCGAACACCACTCCCTCACCCTGGTCGCCATCGTCGGCGCCGTTGCTGTGGTTGGTTTTGCCTGGTGGTGGTTCAGAAAAAAACGCGCCGGCAAGCTGCTCGAAGACTAGCAAGCCTTCAAATCCAGTTCAATCAAGCAACTTTTCAATCTCCGCCAGATCGAATCGGCAGGCGCTTCCGGGAAGATCGAATGCGGCAGAAGGCAGCTTCCCCAGTTCTCCCCCGCTGTAACGGAAATGCGTCCCATTGGGGTCGAGAACCAGAATTGTCTGAATGCCCATCCGTTCATAGTCGGCGAGCTTGTTCATCATTCGCGAGACCGTATCCTCCGGCGACAGAATCTCGAACACGGCAATGGGCGGATGGGTAATCACCTGCTCTACGGGAAGGTTGCGGTCGAGAACCGTAACATCGGGAACACGAAAGTTCCCGTGAGACACCTGCACGCGCAACTCGGGGCGAACTCGAACCCGCCACTCCTTTGCGTGTTGTGCAAACCAAAGCTCAATCGCATGCTGCCAGGAAGAATGGTCGAATTCGCCCATGGGCCTTTCCTCGATCACGCCGTCCACATACTCCGCGTCCGGCTCGTAGGAGCTGCTCAGGTAGACTTCGACCGGCACGCGCGTAACCTGCGCTGAGGCTGCCATGGCTCCTCCTCCCACGTGAATTCGATCGGAAGCATCCAACCGCGGAACCTGGCGGATTACGGCTCGTCGAACCGTTCCCTGGCGTCAGGACCCCAAAATCGCCTCAGCGGCCGGCGCCGCATGCATCCGCCGCACCAGCACCGGAACCCCAAACGCCACTCCGGCCACGAGCGCCGTCGAGAGCAGGTCGTTCCGGTAAAAAGGCAACGCCGCCACAAAGCACGCGCCCAATCCGCCCAGCGTCCGCGGATACATTCCGCCGCCCACCCAGACCGCATAGTTCGAAAGCACGAAGAACGACGTCGGCCCCAGCAGCGCTCCCGCCGCCACGCGCACAAACGTCGTCCGGCTCCGCAGCAGAATCTGCCCCAGCGCCATCGCCATCAGGTACCACGCCCATGTCGTCACATACCACTGCCAGCGGAAGCTGTAGTGGTAGGCATACACGGTCAGGTAGTAGTCGGTGGCCACCAGCACCGCCAGCGGAGCCAGCATCTCCCGCCACGGGCGCCGCGCGCCAAAGTACAGCAGCGCTCCGCCCACCGCGGTAAAGTTCCACCACCCCGCATGGGGCAGCAAACGGCTCAACACGGCAACCAGCAAAAGCAGATAAGCGGACATGAACACCTCAATCTCAGGATTTCCGGAAGCATTTCACAGAGTAGGGAAAGCGGTCCGGCAGGGCGATAGCGCTCTCTTCATTCTGCGGTCCGCACGCCTCCGGGTCAACATATACTATTTCACCCGGTAAACAATTCTTTTCATTGGAGACAAACAGCCGCGCTGGGCGCACGCGCGCCAGCACCGATAAGCCTCAGAAAAACGGATTCTCGCGCCACCGGCAGGGTTCGATTTGCACCTGGATGAGAGGCAGGCGCCTTCCACCGGCCTTGCAAAAAAACTCTTGCAACGAGTGTACTATCTGTTATAGTACACACATGGTTCCATTCCGAGTTACATTCCGCGCCGGCGTCTCGATCTTCGAGCAGGTCGTCTACGCGTCGATAAAAGCCATGGTCTCCGGTCAATTGCACCCCGGCGACCCCTTTCCCTCCGTCCGCGCCTTGAGCAAGGAGCTCAAGATCAATCCCAACACGGCCCACAAGATCGTTGCCCATCTGGTCAATGAAGGACTGCTTGAAACTCGTCCCGGCATCGGCACCGTGGTCGCCGTCCTTCCCGATTCCACCCGGAAAGAGCGCACCCAACTGCTGGGTCATGAGATCGAGGAGTTGGTGGTTGAAGCCAAGCGCCTGGGAATCGAACTTGCGGAGATGCTCTCCTCGATCTCCGCTCACTGGAAGCGCCTCAGCGGCGATTCAACGCGCGCCAACAGCGCCGCCAAGCCCACAGATGGAGGTAGCGAGGAACGATGAACCCCACGATCCGTACACAGAGTCTCTCCAAACGATTCGGCCGTACCATCGCCGTCGACAACGTCGGTCTGGCCGTGCCCGAGGGCGCCATCTATGCCCTGGTCGGCGCCAACGGCGCGGGAAAAACTACCCTGATCAAGCTATTGATGAATATCCTACGCCCCAACGCGGGCAGTGCGCAGGTGCTCGGCATCGATTCTCACCGCCTCACGGGCGAAGCCTTCAACCGCATCGGCTATGTCTCTGAAAACCAGGAATTGCCCGACGGAATGACCGCCGGCGGAATGCTCGATTACTTCCGCGCATTCTATCCCAACTGGGACCGCGCCCTGGAACAGCAACTCGTCCGCCAGTTCGATCTTCCGCTCAAGCGCAAGCTTAAGCATCTGTCGCGCGGTATGCGCATGAAGATCTCCTTCGCCAGCTCGCTTGCCTACCGTCCGTCGCTCATCATCCTCGACGAGCCTTTCTCCGGCCTCGATCCGCTGGTGCGCGATGAATTGATCGAAGGCCTCATCGAGCGCGCTCCGGAAACCACAATCTTTCTCTCCTCCCATGATTTGGCGGAGATCGAAAGCTTCTCCAGCCACATCGGCTATCTGCAACAGGGCCGCTTGCTCTTTTCCGAATAAATGTCAGCCCTCAGCAATCGCTTCCGTGAAGTCACCGTAACGCTCAGCAACCCGGCGCCACTCGCCGCCAATCTTCTCGCCTCGTGGCTCGAACCGCAGACCGTCGACTGCGTCCTCCGCTTCGTCCACAGCGACTTCAACGAAGGCAACTCTCCGCGCGAACTGTCAGAACGGTTTTCGTCCGCACGCGACATTTCTTTCGAGCCCATGTCTCTGCGCCAAATCTTTCTGGCCATCGCCAAATCAAATCGCGGCGCGGCCAACCAGAATCCCACTCAGGAGAAAGTCGCATGAAACAAATCCTGCATATTTTTGTCAAAGACGTTCGCCGCTTTTGGATTGAGATTGCCGTCCTGCTGGCGCTGATCGCCGCCGGTGTCGGTATCTACTCTTACGTTGAGACCATTGATCCAATGGCCAAATTCGGTTCCAGCGGTGCCATCAATGTCGCCAATAATCTCAAACAGACACTCATCCTGTTTGTGGCTCTGGTTCCCATCGGCTGGTGGCTCCTGATCTCCCGCGTCATCCATGCGGAAAGATTGGTGGGCGACACGCAGTTCTGGATCACGCGACCTTACGAATGGACCAAGCTGCTGGTGGCCAAGCTGCTCTTCCTGGCGGCGTTCATCTATCTGCCCCTCCTCGTGGCGCATGGCATCATCCTCGCAGAGACCGGCTTTTCACCGCTCGCCTATACGCCCGGCCTGCTCTACAATCTGCTGCTCTATACTGGCCTGTTTCTGCCGCTGACAGCCCTGGTCACCGTCACCTCGAACTTTGCGCGATTGACGCTCACCCTGCTCGGCGCGCTGCTCGCGATCACTCTGGCCAGTGTCATTCCGCCCCTCGTAATGAGAGAGACGTACGCCCTGGAGTTGCACGCGCGTATCGAGTTCATCCTCGCGCTGGTGATTTCCATTGCGGTGATTCTGCTCCAGTATTGGCTTCGCAAAACGCGGCTCTCGATCCTGCTGCTGATTGCCTTTCCGCTCCTGATTTGCGGGATCAACTTCATCGACCTCGACAGCCTGCTGATGAATCGCAACTATCCGTCCACTGCCACAACAACGTTGCAGGTTTCTTTCACACAAGACAGAGACCACGCACCCAACATCTGGACGGGGATGGGCGGTGGCCATCAGATGTTTCTGCAACTTCCCATTCAGGCCTCCGGCATCGCAGATGGCACTGGAGTCATCAGCGATAGCGCCCGGATCGAGATCGTTGCTCCCGACGGCTCACACTGGACTTCCAAGTGGGACTCGCAATTCCATTGGAAGATCTTCGCCAGCCACAGGGAAGAGACGCCGATTGTCATGATTCCAAAAGCAGTCTATGAAGAGTACAAATCCACACCGCTGACCGTGCATGTGACGATGGCCCTCACACAGATGAAAGCCGGTAAGGTCACGCAGATTGCGCTGCCCGCACCGAATCATGAGTTCGCCGTTCCAGGCTTCGGGCTTTGCGCTATGCCGTGGGACAACCACCATCTCTCTTGCATCTCCGCCATGCCGCAGCCGCTGGTCTACGTCAGCGCCCATACGGCAGCGACACCGTGCGCAAATCCAATTCCAACCCGTGTACCGGACAGAGAGGATCGCAGCCGCGCCTGGGCGGGCTCCATCGATCCTGCTCCGGCAGAGTTGGTATTTATGCTCAGCGGCTCCTTTCCAACGATTTGGAATGAGGACGAAGACAAGCAGCTACGCACGGAGTGCGCAGGCTTGCCCATCACATTCACCGAGTACGAGAAGACGGGCCGCACACAAACCAGCTTCACCATCAACGACTTTCATTTGCCCGCGCAGGGGACGAACTAAAACGAAAGCGAGTAAATCGAAAGTGGAATGTGCTTTGAAAGTGTGCGACCTTAATCGTGCCCTTTCAAAACAAGCGGGAGTGGCCTACCGCTGCTCCCGCCCACCCATCGCCTCGCCCGCATCCTCGTGGCCGTCCACGATATAAACCCAGCCGCCGAGCGGGCTTCGGCCGGTGGCCCTCCCTGTGCCGAGATAGGAATAGGCAAAGCGCAGATCGCTGAACTCGACAGTCGTCCAGGTCCGGTTCGGCCCGAGTTCGGGCGCATTCATGCCGGCAACCGGCTCCTGGCCCACATCCCGCACCACCGCCCACGTCCCCCAGTCCAGGTACGCCTGCCCCAGCGGCGTCCGTTTCGCCGCCTCGGTCGCGGCGGTCGCGGACGGCTTGAAAAGCACGTCGCGCCGCGGGTCGCTGTCGATCTCTCCGCTTCGGGTGTCGATCTCCGCGGTCTGGTAAAAATCGGCCGTCTCCAGAATCGCGTGCCAGCGGAATGGATTGATGGGGTAGGGCTCCAGTGCAACGCGCTTCACCGGCACCGCTGTGATCTGCGTGTTTTCGACCAGCGCCTGCGCGTGCGCGTGCTCCGCCCAGCGCCAGCCCCACAACACCACCATGCCGGCCAGTGCGAAAATCGCCCACCCTCGTCCGCGAAACTCCTTCCGCCGTGCGCCAATCTCCCCGGCCACCAGCCCCAGCAGCCCCGGAATCACAAGCCCCGCCAGCAGCAGCGCCCACAGCACCGGCTCGGCGATAAACACGAAACTGCCCGCATACCAGCGCGGATTGAAGGGGAAAAACGGTCGCAGCCCATAGTTGTTCGTCCAGTCCAGCAGCAGGTGGCTCAGCGCGGAAATCAGCGCCGTCGAATACAGCCAACCCCAGCGCACCGGCTGCGGCAGTCTTGGACCAGGCGCGCCTCGCTCCACCGTTCGCGCCGGCGCCGCCGCCAGCTTGCGCCTTCTGTGCGCCTCCACCCATCTGTTAAGCAGCCACACCAACCCCACCACCACCCCGGCCACCACCGGTGCACCCAGGAACGTGTGTGTAATGCCGCGATGATGCTTCAACTCCTCCACCGGCCCGCCAAACGCCCACAGCACGTCCAGGTCGGCAGCCTCGGCCGCCAGTATCGCCGCCAGCGTGGCGTAGACCGTCTTGCGGTTCAGTCCCGCTCTGCCAATGCAGGCCCCGACAAGAAAGTGAGTGACAGGTTCCATATCGTTCTGCCAACCATACTACCGTGCCCCGCGGCCTCCTATAATTCACCCCATGGGCGACCCCACCAACCCAAGCTCAGGCCCGGCTCAACGCGCCGAAGAACTGCGCGCCGAACTCCGCCGCCACGAACACCTCTATTACGTCCTCGATGCCCCGGAGATTACCGACGCCGCCTACGACGCGCTGATGAACGAGCTCAAGCGCATCGAGGCCGCGCACCCTGAGCTGCTCACCCCCGGCTCGCCTACCCAGCGCGTGGGCGGCAAACCCGCCGAAGGCTTCCAGAAGGTACGCCACTCGCGCCCCATGCTCAGCCTGGACAACGCCTACTCAGCCGAGGAGCTGGCCGCCTGGGACCGTCGTGTGCGAGCCTTAGCGGGGCCACGACCTGGTGCGGGCTTCGGCTCGGAGATTGTCGAGATGGAAGACGAACAGGCTTGGGATGAAATCCGGCGCGAGTCAGTGAGCAGCCTGCCCGTCGAATACATGGCCGAACTCAAGCTCGACGGCCTCAGCGTGGCCCTGCACTATGAAGCCATTGAAGGTGGTGGCGCTCGTCTTGCGCGTGGCATTACCCGCGGCGATGGCCAAACCGGCGAAGATGTTACCTCCAATATCCGCACCATCCGCAGCGTGCCTCTCACCATCTCCGCGGACTGCTTGAAGAAGGCCAGCTTGCCGCCCACCTTCGAAGTCCGCGGCGAAGTAGTCATGCCCGAAGCCGCCTTCCTGCGCCTGAATGAAGAGCGAGAGCAGCAAGGCTTGCCTCCAGCCGTCAACCCCCGCAACGCCGCCGCCGGTACGCTGCGCACGCTCGAACCCGGCATCGTTGCTAATCGCAGGCTGGTCTTCTTCGCCTATTTCCTTCTCGTCAACGGCGACTACCTTGAACAAGGCCAGCGCGCCACGCTCGATACTCTGGCCGTTCTCGGCTTCCGCGTCAATCCCCACCGCAAGCTGGTCGCCTCGCTCGAGGAAATGACCCAATTCATCGATCAGGCGGAGACCGAGCGAGCAACGCTCGGCTACGAGATCGATGGCGTGGTCCTCAAGGTCGACTCCCACGCCACTCAGCTGCGCCTCGGCTATACCGGCCGCGCCCCGCGCTGGGCCATCGCCTACAAGTTCACCGCCAAATCCGGCATCACCCAGGTCCGCGAGATTACCGTCCAGGTAGGCCGCACCGGCAAGCTCACCCCTGTTGCCGAACTCGCCCCCGTCTTCATCGGCGGCACCACCGTCAGCCGCGCCACACTTCACAACGCCGACTTCATTGAGCGCCTCGGCCTGCTCGTGGGCGACTGGGTGCGCGTCGAGCGCGGCGGCGACGTGATTCCCAAGGTCGTCGAAGTCATCGCAGACGCCGGCCACCCCAGGGGTACGCAGGCCTTTCAGTTTCCTACCCAATGCCCGGAGTGTCAGAGCGAGGTCGTCCGCACCGAAGGTGAGGTGGACTACCGCTGCGTCAACGCCGACTGTCCCGCCAAGCTGCGCGAGAGCCTGCTCCACTTTGGTCGCCGCGAGGTCATGAACATCGAAGGCCTCGGCGAAGCGGTGGTGCAGCAACTGCTCGATCGCGGCCTGGTGCATAGCGTGGCCGATCTCTATGCACTGACCACGGAGCAGCTGGCCGCGCTCGACCGGTTCGCCGAAAAATCCGCACACTCTCTCTTCGAAGAGATCAAGAAATCGAAACGCGCCGGCCTGGCCCGTGTGCTGATGGGCCTGGGTATTCGCTTTGTCGGCGAACGCACCGCCGAGCTGCTGGCCCGGGAATTCGGCTCCATCGGAGTTCTTGAAAGAGCAACCACCGAAGAACTGGAGCGCGTGGAAGAGGTCGGTCCGCGCATCTCCCAGGCCATTCTGGAGTTTTTCGCGCAGCCCGCAAACCAGGCGTTAATCGAAAGCCTCGCCACGGCCGGCGTGGATATGACCGCGGAGAAGAAGCGGCGCTCGTCGCAGTTGGCGGGATTGACCTTCGTACTCACCGGCACGCTGCCCACGCTCACCCGCGACGAGGCCAAGCGAAGGATCGAGGCCGCAGGCGGCAAGACCGCAGGTTCCGTCAGCAAGAAGACCAGCTACGTGGTAGCCGGCGAAGAGGCAGGCTCGAAGCTCGACAAAGCCCTCGAACTCAAGGTTCCGGTGCTCGACGAGGCCGCACTTCTTGCACTGCTGGCAGGCCCAATGGCGGAAGAATAGACGGCGCCTCACGCACCTCGGGACGAAGGCTTCTGGAGCTCCGCAGGCGAGACCGGCCCCAGGGCAGCAACGGAAACACGACCACGAGAATCAGCAACACGTCCATCCGCACGGCAGCCTCCCACTCGGCCAACCCCTCTCAGGAACCGGACCGGCGGCGAGCGGCGATGTCCGGACGCCGCTCGACGGCGCGCAGCTCCCGCTCCCGCTCCCGCTCCCAGGCTTCGGCGCGCCAGTTGCGCGACGCATACCGAGGCGGCTCGTCTGCAGCCGCGGGCTCCTCGGCTTGCAGCCTTCCCGGCATGGCAACCAGTTCAGCCTGAGCCCTGAGCGGCAGCCGCTTGGGCAAAACCGGCACCGGCGGCGTCAGCAGCCGCGAGGACGACTCAACCTCTACAAATGCCGCGTCCGAGGTCAGGCTGCAATCGGTGGCCACCGTCTGCTCCGCCACCTCGCTTTCCTCCGCGGCCCCAGGCTGCACACGCACCGCAATCGTCCTGGCCATGAATTCGTCCACCAGCTTGTGCAGGCAGGTCTGCCCGCACAGATGCTTCATCCCGGGACGCAGCCGGTTGCGCGAATTCCACCCACTCACCCGCAGTTCCCCGCCTTGGTCATAAGCTACAAACCAGTGGTTCGTCTGCTTCTTCTCCGTTCCGCAGATGTCGCACGATATCGCCTGCCGGATCACCGCATTTCCCCCAGTCCGCACAGCCTTCCCGCGGCTTGGCCGACTCCGATCGTCCCTTCCCGCCTCGGCGCGCGGACACGGGCGGTTACCCGCAGCCAACGCGGGCAACCCTATTGGAGAACTTTCCGAATCGCCCTCCTCCATTTCATCGCGTCTCCGAGGAAATCGGTGAGATCGAAGGGGAAAGAATCGGAAGGTGGGTCAAATCAGAACAATCGAAAGCGGAAACGTCCTGAAACGGAACACTCAGCCAGATGCGATTGAAAGAACGGGGGGAGAAACTGGTCGCCCTCTCAATACCCGCGCCCAGCCCTGGCTGTGGCTTCGGCTGAACGCGCCGGAAAGGCTTCCGGTGCTCAGAAATCCCTTGCCCAACTCAGCTTTTCCGCAGCCCACTGGATTTACTGCCGTGGCGCGAAGTACCCCTTCTTGGCGCGCGCCTGGTAGCGCCGGTCGTTGCAATAAAGATAGATCGTGCGAAAGGCCCCGTCGTATTTGAAGTCGGCGGGCGTATAGGTCAGCGCGTACTGGCTGCGCAGCTCTTCCTCGATTTCGTGGAAGCTGTTCGACATTTCCTCGACCGAAGGCGGGAAGAAGACCTGCCCGCCGGTGGCCTCTGCCATCTGCGTCAGAACCTTGTCGCCCTGGCCGCGGCTGGGCGTCCAGTTGGTGCTGATGGCGTAGATGATGGTCTCTGCCCGCTCGCACTCCTTGATGACCTCGTCCGGGTGGACCCGGCTCTGGTTGTCGTCCCCGTCGGAGAGCAACACAATAGCCTTGCGTACCGGCTCGGGGCCGCGCTCTGTAAGCAGCTTGTCCCTGCACGCCGTGTAGACCGCGTCGAACAGCGCCGTCCCGCCGCCGGGGCGCAGCCGGTTCACGCCCGTCTCCAGAGCGTCGATGTTGTTGGTCCAGTCCTGCGTCACCGTGGGCGTCACATCGAATCCCATCACGAAGGCGCGGTCGCTGCGCGCCTTCAGAATCTGCAGCAGAAACTCGCTCGCGGACTGCTGCTCGAACTGGAACCGGGAGCGAATCGACGTGCTGGCGTCGATCACAATCCCCACCCGTAGCGGCAGATTGATTTGCTGGTGGAAGGAGTTCACCTTTGCTGGCGCCTTCTGGTCGTCGAGCAGCGCAAAGTCGCTTTGCTGGAGGTTGGCAATGTAGTGCCCACGCTTGTCCGATACGGTGAAGATGAGGTTGACCTCATTCACACCCAGCCGGACGATTGTGGGCGCATTCACATCGGCCTGCGATTCGGTGGACTGTGCCCCCGTCGGCTGCGGCGCCCGAGCTTGCGCAGGCTGCGGCGCCGGAGTTTGCGCGGGCGGTGCCACTGGCGGAGTTGCTGTTTGCTGCGCTGAAGCTGCGGCCCAGGAAAACGCCGCCGCAAGCACGAGGCCGAATACCCGGGGTCCCCAGCGATGGGTCTTTGTCGCTGGGGTGGTTTTGATCTTTCTGTTCATAGCTCCCTCATTTTAGCAATCGCGCCCGCCCCACCGCATCCGTCTGTATCCGTCCGAGTCCGCTCTAGCCCGTCAGTCGCTGCCGGCGCCGGTTCCCCCGCCCTCCAACCGTCCCAGAAACCTCTCCAGTTCCTCCGGCAGCGCCGCTTCCAGTTCCAGCAGCTTGCCCGTCCTGGGGTGCGCGAACTCGAGCCGCGCCGCGTGAAGGAAATTCCGCCCCAGCCTCAGCCTTTCCGGCTCCGCCCTGCGCCGCGCGGCCTTGGACTGCGCAGCCTGCGCCGCCACCTGGTCCGTCAGTTGGCCCGCGCCGCCATAGAGCGTGTCTCCCACCACCGGGTGCCCGATAGACGCCATGTGCACGCGTATCTGGTGCGTGCGGCCGGTCTCGATGCGCACCCGCACCAGCGTGAACTTGCCAAAACGATTCGTAAGCCGCCGCACCACTTCGTAATGCGAAACCGCCGCGCGCGCGTTCTCCTGTGGCTGCGCCGTCATGCGCGTCCGCCGCACCGGATCGCGGCCCACGCCGGCGTTGATCGTTCCCTTGTCCCGCTCCAAAGCCCCCTGCACCAGCGCGATGTAGGTCTTCTTGATGCGGCGGCTCGCGAACATCTCTCCCAGCGCCGCGTGCGTGCGGTCGTTCTTGGCCACCACGATCAGCCCGCTGGTGTCCTTGTCCAGCCGGTGTACGATGCCCGGCCGCAGTTCGCCTCCGGTCGACGAAAGGTCCTTGAACCGCCACAGCAGCGCGTTCACCAGCGTCCCCCGGCTGCGCGCGTCCTCGTTCTGCCCCGACCCCGCGTGGACCATCATCCCCGCCGGCTTGTTCACCACCGCCAGGTCGGCGTCCTCGAAAACCACATCCAGCGCGATGTCCTCCGGCGTTGCCTTCAGCGGCGCCGGATGCGGCTCGCCGGTCAAAGCAATCCGCTCGCCGCCGCGCAGCTTCATTGACGCCTTCTCCCGCTCGCCGTCGACCAGCACATCGCCCTGTTCCATGAGCAGTTGCACCCGCGAGCGGCTCACGCCCTCCAGTTGCGCGGCCAGGAACTGGTCGAGCCGCTGTCCCGCAGCCTCTGCGGGTACTTCGATGGTCCGCACTTCAGCCATTTGCGGCCTCTTCTTTCTCTCGCCGTCCTTCCAATGCCCCGTGCCCCATCCTTTCGCCTTTTTCCTGGCGAAAGAGTGGGAAAGCTCGACCCTTGCCCGGTCCGCTGCGCTCACGCAGCACCAGCGCCCCGGCAAGCACAAACAGGATCGCCGCCACCTGCGGCCCATCCAGCGCGCCGCCCAGCAGCGCGCCGCGGCCCTCCGGATCGCGCCACAACTCGGTCATGTAGATAGCCACGCCCGCTCCCAGCAGCCACAACCCGGCCACATCGCCCTGCTGCCGCCGCGCCGGCAAACCCACCAGCAGAACAATCGAGAGGGTCAGGAAAGCCAGCGCCGCGTAGGCCTGCACCGGATGCAATGGAATGCCCAGCGGGGTCCCGCTCCAGCGCGCGGCCAGCGGATTGGTGTACGTCACCGCCCACCGCGCTTGAGTTTCCGTCCCATACCCCGACCCGGCCAGCAACGCGCCCAGTTGCTCGAACGCCAGTCCCAGGGCCAGCGGCGCGGCCAGCGCATCGGCCGTCGTCGCCAGCGGCATCCTCTGCCAGCGGGCATACGCGGCAGCCGACCCCACGCCCGCCAACGCCCCCGCGGCCGCCAACAGGGGATGATGAATCATGGCCAGCCCCAGCATCCATTCTGGATGCCGGCGCAGTTCGCTCCAGTTGACCAGCACCAGCAGCAGACGTTGACTCAAGAGCGCCGCAAACAACGCCACCACGCACAGGTTCCACACCTGCCCGGCATTCACGCCCGCAATCCGCGCCGTCCGCTGCGCAAGAAACAGCGCCAGCAACACCCCCAGCGCCGACAGCGCGCCGTAGGACGGGATCAGAATTGCTCCGATGTGAAAGAAAACGGGATGCACCTGAGTCAGCATACGGCATTTCGACTTCAGTCGCAGCCGCCGCAATTTCGAAGAAAGGTAGAATCCGGCCCACGGGGCCGTGAGCAATGCGCTGGTGAACCCGTCCTAAGACGGTGGAGCTCTCCGCGGTTCGTTAGGCATTCCGGACTGGCGGACACGGCACACGGAACCGATTATCGAGTCGAGCCCCTGTTCATTGAATGTTGGTTCAACCAGCGTTGACCGCTTCACCTGCTTTGCAGGCCGGTTTCTATTGCGGATAGTATGGGTCCCGGCGAGAAATTACAAGTCTTGTGCAAGATGGCCGCGATGTGCTACGTTTTATCCCCCTGATTTTGGTCCAGCAGGCCCAAAACGGGAACCGCCCGCCAACTGCTAATTTCCGCCACCGGGAGACGAGTCCGCCGCCACCGGCGCTGGCTTGCGATTGCCCACCTCCACCGCCCGCGCAATCAGTCTTTTCAGCTTCCCCTCGATATCCGCGTCGGCCATGTGCTCGAAAGATGCTCAGCGGCAACCCCGCGGAGCCTACGACCCCGTCTTCCACTCTTCCTCAAGCACTTCGTCCAGCAACCCGCGCAGGCTGGCTGCGCGCGCATGGCCCAGCCGCGCATCGACCCCGCCGGCCTGGGTCAGCTCATCGGCCAGATTCAAGGCGGCCAGCACCGCCACCCGCAGCGAGTCCACGGTGCGGCCATGCGCGGCCACGGCGCGCATCTTGGCGTCCACCCGCGCCGCCAGATCGCGAATGTGCTCCGCATCCTGGCCCGACAGGTGATAGACCTGGTCGTAGATCTCCACAGTCACATAACCGCTTGTATTGCCGCCCGCCGCGGCGGGTTCCTCAGCCATGCCTCATCTCCCCGTCTTCCTTACAGTTCCAACGCGTCCAGTTGCCCCAGCAGCCGCTCCACGCGCTCCCGCACCTGGTCCCGCTCGGCGTGCAGCGCGTTCAGTTCCTTCTGCAATTGCTCCACCAGCGGCGCCTGCTCGCGCAGTTGGGCCTCGGCCTGGGCCGCGCGTTCTTCCGCCTTCACGCGAGCCTGTCGCTCCCGGCGCACCACTTCCACCGCACGCAGAATCCGTTCCTCCAGCGCCGAAAAATCGTTCACGTTCAGCGTCAGGGTTCCCGGCTCCGCGGTTTGTCCTTGCGGTTGGGTTTCATGCTGCGCTTCTTTTCCACCTTCCCAGGCAAACTCCGACATCGAAAAACCTCCGCTCAAATGCACCTTATCGGTGCCAGTATAGCGCCGATCGAGCCTGTTTCCATCGCTAACTCCGCAGCCGCGCTCCCGCCTTGCCAACAGCTTCCACCACCCGCTCCTGGAAGCTCTTGAGCTCTTCCTCGCGCAGCGTGCGGTCTGCCGCCTGGAAGGTCGCGCCCAGCAGCAGCGAGTACTCCCCCGCGCCCAGCCGCGCATCGCGAAACACCTCCCGCACCCGCCACTCCACCAGTTCGGGAATCTGCAATCCCGCCAATGCCTGGTCAATCTTCTCCCAGCCAATGCTCTCGTCCAGAACCAGCGAAAAATCGCGCCGCACCGGCTGGAAACGCGAAATCTCTCTTGCAATCGGTTTGCGCAACGGCAGCTTGTACAGCCGGTCCAGATAAAGCTCGCCCACCAGCACCGGCTCCTTCAGCTTGCGGGCCGCGGCCTCGCGCGGATGCAGTTGCCCAAACCACCCCACCGTCGCTCCCTCCACTGCAACCCGCGCTGCCCGGTAAGGGTGCAGCCACCCCGGCGTGAGCCCGGCCTCCGCTGGAAAGCGGTCAAAGTAAACGCCCCGTGCCTGGAACCGCGCTAGCACCTGCTCTACCGCGCCCTTCACGTCATGGAAATCGATAGCCCGCGCCGGATGCAGCGGTCCCTGTTCCGGCAAACTGCCTACCGCGCCGAACGCCACCGCCGCCCGCTCCTCCACCTTCTCCGTCGTCCCGCTGAAGACCGTGCCCAGCTCGAACAGCCGCACGTCGCTCACGTCGCGGTGCAGGTTCCCGGCAATCATCCCCAGCATCCCCGGCACCAGCGACGGCCGCAGCACGCCGGCCTCCTCGCTGAGCGGATTGCCCAGCGGAACCGTGAGCCCCGGTTGCGGCGCCGTCAATGCAGCCTCCGCCGCCGAGCAGAAGGTGCTCGCAATCGCCTCATGGAACCCCGCCGCAAGCAGCGTTCGCCGCACCGCCGTCTCGCTCTCCGCCCACGGCAGCGCGCGCACCCCTTCGCCAAACTCCGGCAGCGTGTTGGCAAAGCGGTTATACCCGTAAACCCGCGCGACCTCCTCGATCAGATCGATCTCCCGCTCCAGATCAAGCCGCCAACTCGGCAAACTCACCAGCCAGGCCGCATCGGCCTCACTCGCTACCCCCGCGAACTCCGCTAACGTGCATCCCAGCGCCGTCAGCACACCCTCCACGGTCGCCGCGGTAATCCCTTCCTCATCCACGGTCTTGCCTAGAATCCGCCGCACCTCGCTGAGCGCCAGCGCCACCGGCTTGCGGTTGGCGGTCCGCGCCTCAAGCTCCGCGACCCGCACGTCCACCAACTCGCCCTCAATCCACCCCCCGTTGGCCAGCAGAATCTTGCTCACCAGCGCGGAAGCCACCGGCGCCGCATGGAAGTCCGCCCCGCGCTCGAAGCGATGACTCGCATCCGTGTGCAGCCCGTGCCGCCGCGCCGTCCGCCGCACCGCCATCGGTTCAAACCACGCCGCCTCCACCAGCACGTTCGTCGTCGCCGGCGTAATCATCGTGTCCCAGCCGCCCATCACCCCAGCCAGACCCAGTGGCTTCGCATGATCGGCCACAACCAGGTCTTCCGCATCGAGCGTCCTCTCCACGCCGTCCAGCGTCTTCAGCCGCTCGCCCTTGCGCGCCCGCCGCACCACGATGCCCCCCTCGATCTTGTCCAGGTCGAAGACGTGCGTCGGCTGCCCCATCGCCAGCCAGGCAAAGTTCGTAGCGTCGACAGCATTCGAGATCTGTTTCTGTTCCAGCAGCCCAAAGTAGGTAGCCACCTCAGCGCCCGCAAACCAGTCCCGCGAGTCGCCTATAGCAATGCCGCGCAGCACCCGCGCCGTAAATCGTCCGCACGCGTCCTGGGCCTCGATCCGCACCGGAAAGGGCCCCGCGGCAGCCCGCGCCTCAGGCAGCGCGAAATCAAGCCCCGCCAGCCGAAGCCCATAGATCGCCGCCGCCTCCCGCGCCACCCCGTAGTGGTTCATCGCATCCACACGGTTGGTCGTAATGTCCGTCTCGTAGAGCGACCCGTTCCCGCCGCCTAGGTCGAAAACCCCCTCGACGGCGATCCCGCGCAACGTCAGGTCTTCCGCCAGCCGCGCATCGTCCACCGGCAGTCCCGGTAGATACGCTCTAAGCCATTTCGTAAGTATTTTCATCGTTATTACCTGGTAGCAAGTTAGCGTGCGCTGCGCACACAATCGCAAGTTAGCAAGTTAGCGGGTTCCCTCGTTTCCCGATCAGGGCTCCAATTTCCCTAACAGTCCGTTGATGAGCTTCGCGGTTTCCGTCGCCAGTTCGAGTAACTTCCGGGAAGAATCCTGGTCAATGAACCTCAGACCACACGCCAACTCATTCTGCGTTTCAAATTCATACAACGACCCACGCGCCGACCCAAGCGATCTGCGCAACTCAGCGTCCGTCAGCTTCCCATGGCCTTCGGCAATATGGCTTGCGACCGAAACGGCCGACCGGCGCATCTGCATTCGCAGGCCGAAGGTTTCGGATTTTGGAAACTCCTCCGTCCGTAGGTAAACCTCACGGGCCAACTCCATCGCCCTCTGCCAGACGAGTAAATCGCGAAAATGCCGGGTCCTTGCCATAAGCGACCGTTCCCCCACAACCCCCGCTAACTTGCTAACTCGCCAATGTGCGCGCAGCGCACGCTAACTTGCTGCTTCTCACGCAAACTGCCCCAGAAACCGCATATCTCCCGCAAAAAACTGCCCCATCTCGCTCACTCCATACTTCATCATGGCAATGCGGTCGGCGCCCATGCCAAAGGCAAAGCCTGAAATCTTCTTCGCATCGTATGCAGCCTGCTTTTCGGCGGCGAACGCAAACACCGCGGGGTCCACCATGCCGCAACCCAGCAGTTCAATCCACCCCGAATGCTTGCACTTGCGGCAGCCCTTCCCGCCGCAGAAGATGCAACTGATCTGCAAGTCGGCGCTCGGCTCGGTGAAAGGGAAGAATGAAGGAAAAAACCGCGTCTTCACCGCCGAGCCGAACAGCGCCTTCATGGCGTGGTCCAGCGTACCCTTCAGGTCGCTGAAGGTGATGTTCGTGTCCACGCAGAGCCCCTCCACCTGGTGGAAGATCGGCGAATGCGTCGCGTCGGCCGCGTCGTTGCGGTGTATCTTGCCGGGAATGATGATGCGCACCGGCGGCGGTTGCAACTCCATGGTCCGCATCTGCACCGGCGAAGTGTGCGTGCGCAACAGCAGCCGGTCGCGCAGCGGCCGCCGCTCCTGCCCGGCCACCACCAGCGTGTCCTGCGTATCCCGCGCCGGATGGTCCGGCGGAAAGTTCATGCTCTCGAAGTTGTAGTAATCGGTCTCGACCTCCGGCCCCACGCCCACCGAGTAGCCCAGCGCCGCAAACACCTGCGTAATCTCGTTCAGCGTCCGCGTAATCGGATGCTCGGCCCCGGTCAGCCGCCGCGTCCCCGGCAGCGTGATGTCGATCGACTCAGCCGCCAGAGCCGCATCGCTCGGCCCCGCACCGGTCGCCTCGTGGAGCAAACGCTCCACCAGTTCCTTGAGTTTCTTGAAGCGCTCGCCCACTGGCTTTTTGAACTCAGGCGGCGCAGAGTTGAGCCAGCGGCTGGAGATCTCGTTTAGCAGGCCCTGCTTGCGGCCAAACCACCGCAGGCGAAAAGCTTCGGCCGCCTCGGGACTGTCGAGCGATGCAGCGTTATTGCGCGCCTGTTGCCCCACCACGCCGAACGCCTGGTCCAGCGCGGCCTCATCAAAGGCCGTCAGATTGGGAATCGCTTCGTTCGTCATGTGTAAACAGCAGGATAAACCACCGCCTGTGCAAGTTCCGGTATTCTCATTTCCATGAAGCTCCCACGCCTGGCTCTCGTCCTCGTTCTTGCCGCCTCTTCCGCCGCCTTCTCCACCCCGGCCGCCGCTCAACCCTCCGTCTACCCCCAGCAGGAGGGCTACGTGGACGCCCACGGCGTGCTCATCTATTACGTGGCTTTCGGCGACGGCTCGCCGCTAGTCGTCGTCCACGGTGGTCCCGGCGCCAATCATGACTACTTCCTCCCCTGGCTGCTCCCGCTGGCCCGCGCCCATCGCCTCATCTTCATCGACGAGCGCGGTTCCGGCCGCTCCCAGCGCCTCCAGGACGCAAGTCTCTACACCGTCGAAGCCATGGTCGAAGACGTCGAAGACCTCCGCGTAGCTCTCAACCTGGGCAAGATCTCGCTGCTCGGCCACAGCTACGGCGGCGTCCTGGCCCAGGCCTACGCCCTCAAGTACCAGCAGAACCTCACCCGCCTCATCCTCGACAGCACCTTCCCCTCCACCCGCCAGATGAACGAAGTCCTGGCCCGCGAAAAGGCGCAGATGCCGCCCGCCAAACTCGCCCGCCTCAACCAGCTCGAACAGGCCGGTCTTTTCGGCAAAGGCGAAGCCTGGGAGCACGGCCGCTACCCCGCCGAATATGCCACGCTGGCCTGGGGTCCCGGCTATTTTCCATTCCTCTACGGCGCCCGCCCCGACTCCACCTACGACCCCGCCACCGGCGCCCCCACCAACTGGGAGCTCTACCGCGCCATGTGGGGCGAGCACGGCGAGTTCGTCATCGACGGCAACCTCAAATCCGTCGAGTACGTCGACCGCTTGCCCTCCATCCACGTCCCCACGCTCATCCTCGCCGGCGACCACGACGAGTGCGATCCCTCCCTCAGCCGCGAGATGCACGAAAAAATCGCCGGCTCACAGCTGGTCATCCTCCCCAACAGCGGCCACATGAACTTCGTCGACCAACCAGACCTCTGGCAGCAAGCTGTCGAAGGGTTTTTGAGTGGAAAGTCTGTGCAATAGGCGAAAATCTCGGGGCTATTCTTGCGTTTTCGACGTTAATTGCCGAAAACGCGAGAATAGCTGTTTTTCGCCACCTTATCCCAAACGCAGAACGGCCCGGAACCATGTGGATTCCGGGCTGTCTTATCTACCTGCAACTGCCGAACCGCTAAGCTGCCTTCGTCTCCGCAGCCAGCGCCGCCTTGGCCTGCTCCACCAGCTTGGTGAAGCCAGCCGCGTCCTTCACGGCAATGTCAGCCAGAATTTTGCGGTCCAGCTCGATCCCGGCCTTCTTCAGCCCGTTGATGAACTGCGAGTAGCTGGTGCCGTTCAGCTTGGCCGCGGCCGAGATGCGCACGATCCACAGCGAGCGGAACTGCCGCTTCTTCTGCTTGCGGCCGGTGTAGGCAAACTTCAGGCCGCGCTCCACGGCTTCCTGCGCTGCCTGGTAGAGCTTCGATTTCGTCAGGAAGTAGCCGCTTGCCCGGTCGAGAATCTTCTTCCGGCGGTCACTCCGCTTGGTACTGCGTTTTACGCGGGGCATTGGGGTTCTCCATTTTGCGTTCGTCGGTTACGCGGCTGGAGGCAGGAGGCCCTCACCCGTCAGGGTGGGAGCGGGAAGCCTCTTCGCTCGCTTCTACAAGCCTGGATCTCTCGGCTTTCTCCGGACTCCAACAAACCGTCCGTTCTGCCGGGGGCCCGCGTCCGCCGCGGCGGATTCGCTCGAGCCCTGAAGCGCCGATTCCGTCTTATGGGATCGGCGCAGCGATCAGGCGTAAGGAATCATGCGCGCCACCTTCGCGTAGTCGCCGTCTGAAACCAGCAGGGTCCGTCCCAGCTTGCGTTTCACCTTTGGCGGCTTCGACGTTAGGATGTGCCGCGTCTTCGTCTGGCCCCGCTTGATCTTGCCGGTACCAGTCTTGCTGAAGCGCTTGGCCGCGCCCGTATGGGTCTTTAACTTGGGCATTGTCTTCTCTTTGTCCGCCAGAGTGGGTCGACTCCAGATTGGATCACTCTGGCGCATGGCCTGTGAGACAGAAATCTCCCTGCCCTCTTGAGGCTTCCATAAGTATACCGCAGCCCCGTTCTCCCCGCCACAGGTCCTCGATGCCAGGCTGAAAGGCCACCCGCCCGCCTCGTCCGTGGCCCACTTCCGACAGAAACCGCCCCCTTGCCGGCGTCCAACGACGGGCCGTCAACCACGCTGTCCCGTTTCGGCCCCCGGTTTCAATTGCGTCAAATTCCACCACAATTTGCTCCAATCCTCCATGGTCCTCGGCCTCAGCCCGGCGTAGTGTTAGCGCGTGGCCGTCCTCTCCGTCGATCTCGCCTACCGCCGCTGGTCCGATCTCGGCATCGTCCTGCTGGACCGTGCGCGCCCGCCGCAGTCCCGCAATCAGGTCGAATCCGGCCCCGGTCTACCGCTCCCGCCGCTGTTCACAAGCCCGGAGCAACCCGGCTCGGCCGACTGCCCCATCGCCTGCGAAATCATCCCCTCCATGCCTCTCGAAGACGACCCCGGCCCCGTGGACGCCAATATCCTCGCCGGCCGTCTCAACCACCTCTGCGCCGTGCGCGGCATCCGGGTCATCCTGCTCGACGGACCTCAGGCCTGGAAATCCTGCTCCAACGGCCTCGAACACGCCAGGGTCAGCGAGCGGCAGCTTAACACCGCCGCCAAAACCGGCCTGCCCGGCATGGTCAAGCCCCTCACCTACCGCCCCTTCGCCGAGTTCTGCCTGGATGTCTACGACGCCCTCTGCCGCCGCGGCTGGCGACGCCTCGAAACGCGGGACCAACCCGGCTCGCCCCAGGAGCGTGTCCTCGTCGAGAGTTATCCTCATGCCGCCTGGAAGTCCCTGGGCCTCAAACCCCTGCCCTCCAAGCGCCGGGCAAAAGTCAGCGATCTGGCTGAAGCCTATGGCGCCCTGCGCTCCCTGATCCCGATCACGACGGACCGTCCGCCCAACCACGACCAGCTTCAGGCCATCGTCGGCGGCCTGCCCGGCCTGGCCCTCGAGGAGCGCAACACCGCCGCCGCCCGCATTGTCGGCAATCCTCCCCGCCGCGAAGACGGCCACTGGCGCGAAGGCTTCATCGTCCTGCCAGTGCCCCCGCCCCGGCCTCTCAACCTGGGTTGGCTCAACAGCATGCGCTGGCTGGACTAGGAAGCAGATTGGCCCCCAATAAAAGCAAGCCGCCCGAGCGGGCGGCCTGCTTGGATGCTGTCGAGCCTCGAGCGCTATTGCGCCTGTGGAACCGGAGCACTGGCTGGCGCCGCCGGCTTGGCCTTGGGAGCTTCCTGCTTCTTCGCCGGCGCCAGAATCGCGTGCAGAATCGTCCCCTCCATGCGCGGCATGAACTCCACGATCCCCGCCTCGCCAATGTCCTGGATCAACCGGTTGATGATCGCGTAGCCCAGTTCGCGGTGGGCCATCTGCCGGCCGCGGAAGCGAAGGCTGGCCTTCACCTTGTCCCCATCGACAAGGAACCGCACCGCCTGGTTCTTCTTGGTCTGGTAATCGTGTTCGTCCACGGTCACTGAAAACTTGACCTCCTTGACCGTGATCACCTTTTGCTTCTTGCGCGCCGCCCGTTCGCTTTTTTCCTTCTCGTAGAGGTACCGCCCGTAGTCCTGGATGCGGCACACCGGAGGGACCGCATTGGGTGAAACCTCCACCAGGTCCAGCCCGCGCTCTCGGGCAATCTTCAGCGCCTCAAAGGGCGGAAGAATACCCATCTGTTCGCCGTTTTCGTCGATGACGCGAATTTCGCGCGCGCGAATTCGATCGTTAATGCGGATAAAAGACTTTGCCGAACGTTTATCGAGTGCGATGGTGCTCCTCCAAAAGTCATTGCTTCCCGCCTCCGGGGTCTTCCGGAATCGCCGCGGGTACACGAACGCACACTGAGTATAGCATTGGCTTGGCTGCGCCGAACGAATGGTTTACGGCAGGTTTGCGTTTGCGATGTGCAGAATTGACCGCCAGCCCGCCGCGGAGTGGTCCCGTTCCCGCAATCGCCCCGGAATCCGTCCAGCCAGCAAGCCGTACCTTCTCTTGTGATATCGTATATATAGGTAGATAAACAGGAGGACAGGCACCATGCCCATCAGTATCAAAACCCCCGAAGCCGACCGGCTCGCCCGCCAACTTGCAGCCACCACCGGGGAGACCATCACCGTTGCGGTGATCATTGCCATGCGCGAGCGCCTCGCCCGTGAAGAGCGCAAACGGCAGAACACGGACGCTTTACTTGAGGAGGTTCGGGCCATCAGCCATCATTGCGCGTCGCTGCCCGTGTTGGACACACGCACTGACGACGAAATCCTCGGTTACGACGAGAACGGGATTCCTTCATGATCGTTGACTCCTCGGCTATGCTCGCAATCCTGTTTGAGGAGCCGGAGGGGCGGCTGCTCGATGCCTACATTGCCAGGAACCCCGTCTGCCGCATGTCCTCTGCGGGCTTCCTGGAGGCTTCCATGATTCTGCAATCGCGAAGAGGTGTGGATGGCGTACGAGACCTCGATCTGCTGATCGTGCGATTCAGAATCGAAATCGTCGCCTTTACCGAATCCCAGGCGCGCTTGGCTCGCGAAGCCTTTAAACGCTACGGCAAGGGCCGCCATCCAGCCCAGCTCAACTTCGGCGACTGCATTGCCTATGCCCTGGCCAAGGAAACCGGCGAAGAGCTTCTCTTCAAAGGAATCGATTTTGCTCAAACGGATATTGCCGCTGCGTCCTATTGAATGCAGCTCTGCTGGCCCAGGATTCCAGGTCTGCCGTTTGCTCCGCCTACTTCCCCAGGACATCCCCGATCGGCGCGCCTGACTTCGTCACCGCCGCATGGTAGTCCTCGCCCAGCAGCGCCGCCAGCGTGGCCGCAATCTGGCTCTCGGTCACCGGTCCAACCTGTTTGCGTTCGCCCAGCCCAGCCGTATCCGGGCCCAGAAAGGCCATCCACGTCTCCTTCGACGCGGGAATCTTCTCCCCGTGACTGGTCCACTCGGCGCCCACGCCGCGCCCGTGATCCGGCAGCGCGATCAGCGTAGTCTTGCCCCGATACTCCGGCATCGACTGCACCAGCTCCCACAGTTCTTTCAGGTAGCTGTCGCCCAGGTGAGCAGAGTTCAGGTACTCGGGGTAAGAGCCGGTGTGCGCCCAGTCGTCAGTCTCGCCCAGTCCCACAAACAGCACCCGCGGCTTCTTCACCTTCAGGTATTCGACCGCCGTATGATACGGGATGGGATCGAAGGGCTCATCGAGCCAGATGCGCACCGTCTCCGCCTTCAGAGCGTTCAGCAGTGCCAACTCCGGCGTGGCCGGAATCGCCGTCAACGGATCGTAGCCCGCATTCACCACGAACCCGCACCGTTCCCGGTTGAAGATGCCATTGAACACATCCCACGCCCCAAAGGCTGCCACCTTGCCGGCAAACTCGGGCTTCGCGTTGAGCCATTCGAAAACGGTCACATTGGGGTTGGGCACGTTGTCGTTGGAATGCACCCGCGGGTCGGCAAACCCGGTCAGCGTCTCGTTGTAGCCCGGATAGCTGAAGTTCAGCCCGTTGGTCACATGCGAGTCCGAGCCCAGATCGCGGTTGCCGAAGATCTGCCCCTCGCTGGCCACCACGCTCCACAAAAATGGCATCAGCGCCTGCCGGCGTTCCTGGGCGGTCTCGCGCCAATAATGCTTTTGCGCGTTAGCCGCCCGCCCCTTGGGATCGTCGAGCGCCTCCGGTCCCGGCGCTTTGATCAACTCCGGGTCGGCGCCGCGAAAAACCTCCTGCCAGCGCAGCCCATCTATCATCACCACAATCACGTTTTCCGTCTTGTGCGCAGCGGGTGTCTGCGCCATCCCGGCCAGCCCGCAGGCCAGGCACATCCCGGCCAGCCATCCGCCGGAAACAAGTCCCTCGACAATCCTTTTGATCTTCATCGCTCTAGACTCCCACTGCTATGTTTCCGCCATATGAATGTGCGGCGAAAGAACCAGCCGGCCCCTGGGCAGACGCTGCCGGCACCGCCTCCAGCGTCCCTTCGCCGTTCAACCCGCGCACCCGCAACCTCACCAGCCGGTTTGCCGCCAGCCGTCCCTGAATCTCCACGGGCAGAAAATTTTCCGTTAGCCCCAGCGTTCGCCCCGCATCCGCCACAACCGTCGGCGTATTCAGCGTGATCGCCTCCAGTTCCCGGCCCACGAACCGCTCCCGGTGCGCGCGGCTCTTTTCCTTGGCCAGCGCCCGCAGCGCCGCCATCCGCTCCTCCACCACCGCAGCCGCAACCGGCCGCTCGGCATGGAGCGCCCATCCCCGCGTCCCCGGCCGCGCCGAAAACGGAAACAAGTGCAAATAACCGAACGGCAGCTCCCCCACCAGCTCCAGCGTCTCCTCGAATTCGCCGTCCGTCTCCCCAGGAAAGCCCACCATCACGTCCGCGCCCAGCGTCAGCTCCGTCCCGGCAGCCTCCACCAGCGCCCAAACCTTTTCCACGTAGTGCCAGGGCCGGTACCGCCGGTGCATCCGCCGCAGCACGGCGTCCGAGCCGGACTGCAGCGGTAAATGCGCGTGTCGCGCCAGCCGCGGCCCGGCATTCCTCGAATGGGCAAACTCCGCCATCAGCCCGATCAGCTCCCCGTCCCAGTCCATTGGCTCGATCGAGCTGAGCCGCAGCCGGGGCAGCGCCGTCTCGTCAAGAATCCGCCGCACCAGCCCCGCCAGCGTCCTCCGCAGCAATCCCACTTCGCATGCATCCGGAGAACCGGAAAAATCCCGGCCCCATCGCCCCAGGTTGATCCCCGAAAGCACCAGCTCGTTACCCCCGGCCGCCACAAACCCTTCCACCTGCCTCAGAACGCTCGCAATGGGCAGACTCCTGGAGGATCCGCGCGTCTGCGGAATCACGCAAAACGTGCATCGATTCGCGCACCCCTCCTGAATCTTCAGGTTGGGCCTGGTCTGCGCCCCCGGCACAACCTGCGCCTCCTCCAGAAACGAGTGCGCAAAGCGATCATCCACCCAGACCTGCGCCGCACTTGCCGCCGAACCAGCCAGCAGCGACTCCACGCGCACTAACTCCGGCCGCGCAACCGAACCATCGCCAGGTCGGCCTGCAGCCCCGCTTCGAACCAACTGCAAAACAATCCCCGGCGCCAGCGCCTTGTGGCTGTTGCCCACCACAGCGGCCACGCCCTTGAGCCCCGCCAGTTCCTCCGGCGCGCGCTGCGCATAGCAGCCGGTGACCACAATCCGTGCCTCCGGGTTCTGCCGATGCGCCCGCCGGATATACGCCCGCGCCGCCCGGTCGGCCTCCGCCGTCACGCTGCACGTGTTCACCACCACCACTTCGGCCGCCGACGGATCCCCTTCGCCCAGTCCCGCGGCGCGCAGCCGGTCGCTCACCGCCTCGCCATCCGCGCGCGCCGCCCTGCATCCGAAATGCTCAACGTGAAATCCCGGCATGATCTCAGTCTAGAGCCTGTCCACTCTGAGTTGGGCATGTCCACGGAAACAGGCCCCAGGAACGATTCATGCGCGCCGATGCCGCACATCGCCTCCGATATACTAAGCCGTGGCCCTGCTCATCCGCAGGTACAAACCCTGAATCATGCAGACCCCCGCCAGTGTCAGCTTTCCATCCTCATCATCCCTCGCCTCCAGCGGTGCGGTCCGTTCCATCCTCGGTTTCGTCTACTTCACCTTTATCTGCTATCTCTCCATCGGCCTGCCGCTCGCTGTCTTGCCCGCCTTTGTGCACCTGCGCATGGGCCTGCACGCCGCTCTGGCAGGCCTGGTCGTCAGCATCCAGTACATCGCCACTTTCCTCAGCCGGCCCTGGGCCGGCCGCATCTCCGACCGCGCCGGCGCCAAAATCTCCGTCCTCCGGGGCATGGCCGCCTGCACCCTCAGCGGACTGCTTCTTCTCGCCGCCGTGGCCCTCCACTTCAAGCCCTGGCTCACCTTTTCCGCGCTCATTTTGAGCCGCCTGGCCCTGGGAGTGGGCGAAAGCCTCGGTTCCACCGGCGCAACTCTCTGGGGCATCACCAGCGCCGGACCCCAGCACACCGCCAAAGTCATCTCCTTCAACGGCGTCGCCACCTATGGCGGACTGGCCCTCGGCGCGCCCCTCGGTGTGGTTCTCGATCAGCGCTGGGGACTGGCCTCGCTCGGCCTGTTGACCACCCTGCTCGGCGCGGTCAGCTTCTTGCTCGCCCTCCGCAAGAGTCCCGTCCCCGTCACTCCCGGCGAACATCTGCCCTTTCGCCATGTGCTTGGCCGCGTCGCCCCCCACGGCATGGCCCTGGCTCTCGGCGGCGTCGGTTACAGCGTGCTGGCCACCTTTGTTACCCTCTACTACCTCAGCCGCCACTGGAGTCCGCACGGCGCTGCCCTTTGCCTCACCGCCTTTGGCCTCGCCTTCATCGCCGCGCGCCTGCTCCTCATCCAGACCATCAATCGGTTTGGCGGATTTCTGGTGTGCATCGCCTGCCTGGTGGTCGAATCGGGGGGCGTCCTGCTGCTGTGGAGCGCGGCCTCGCCCTGGATGGCCTCCGCTGGCGCCGCGCTGACAGGCTTCGGCTTTTCGCTGGTCTTTCCCGCTCTCGGCGTTGAAGCCGTCAAGCGCGTGCCCATGCACAACCGCGGCACCGCCCTCGGCATCTTCACTGGCTTCTCCGACGTCTCTTTTTTCCTCGTCGGTCCCATCGCCGGAGCCGTGATCGGCTCCTGGGGCTACTCCAGCGCCTTTCTCTTCGCGCTGTCCAGCGTTCTCACCGCGTTGGGAATCGTCATCGTTCTGCGGCAGACGCAGAAGGACTGATCATTCAGCCGGTCCGCCGTCTTCCCGTCTTCTATCAAGGATGGGAATCGTACAATTCTTTTCGTTCCCTCACCCGATCACCGGCCATTGACGCAAAACGGCCACCCCGAAGGGTGGCCGTCGCTGTCTACACCTGTGAAAAAGCGCCCTACCGCTCCGTCTTCCGCCAGTGGATCAGGTCGCCAAGGGTCGTGGTGGAGGAGGAGACCGGCGCCTTGTGGCTGTCGGCCTTGTAGTGCTCCACCTGGGCGCGGCTGGCCTCGTGGCCCACGGCGCGCAGGCTCAGGCCCACCTTCTTCTCTTCCACGTTGATCTTGATGATCTTGAAATCGTGCTCCAAACCGGTTTCCAGCTTCGACGGTCCGCCGCCGTCGTCGCCGGCCTCGGAGATGTGGCAAAGTCCCTCCACGCCCTCCGCGATCTCGACAAATGCGCCAAACTGCGCCGTCCGCAGCACCTTGCCGTGGACCACGTCGCCCACCCGGTGCTGGGCAAAGAAGCTTTCCCACACGTCGGGCTGCAACTGCTTGATGCCCAGGCTCAGACGGCGATTCTGCGGCTCAACGCCCAGAACGACAGCCTTCACCTTCTCGCCCTTCTTCACCACTTCCGAAGGGTGCTTCACGCGCTTGGTCCAGCTCAGGTTCGACACGTGAACCAGCCCGTCGATGCCGTCCTCGATCTCGATGAAGGCGCCAAAGTCGGTCAGGTTGCGCACCCGGCCCTCCACCACCGTCCCGGCCGGATACCGCTCCGTCAGGTTCTCCCACGGGTTGTCGAGCAACTGCTTCATGCCCAGCGAAATGCGGCGGTCCGCCGGATTCACGCTCAGCACCACCGTCTCCACCTCGTCGGCCGGCTTCACCAGCTTCGACGGATGCTTCAGACGCTTCGACCAGGTCATCTCCGACAGGTGTACCAGCCCTTCGATGCCCTGCTCCAGTTCCACAAACGCACCGTAGTCGGTCACCGAAAGAACGCGGCCCTTCACGCGCGCGCCCACCGGGTAGCGTTCCGATGCATCCAGCCACGGGTCCGGCGTCAACTGCTTGAAGCCCAGTGAAACCCGCTGCTTATCCTTGTCGAACTTCAGCACCTTCACCTGGATCTCGTCGCCCACATTCACCAGGTCCCGCGGATGCGTCAGCCGGCCCCAGCTCATGTCGGTAATGTGCAGCAGCCCGTCAATGCCGCCCAGGTCCACAAACGCGCCGTAGTCGGTCAGGTTCTTCACCGTGCCGGTCAGCACCGCGCCCTCGCCCAACTGCTCCAGCGTCGACGACCGCTTGGCCGTCTGCTCTTCTTCCAGAATCTCTTTGCGGCTTACCACCACGTTGCCGCGCTTTTTGTTGAGCTTGATGACCCGGACTTCAATCTGCTGGCCCAGATACCCGTCCAGGTTGCGAACGGGGCGAATCTCAAGCTGCGAGCCGGGCAAGAATGCCTTCAGCCCGATATCCACGGTCAGACCGCCCTTCACGCGGCTCACCACCGTGCCCTTCACCGGCGTTTTGTCGTTGGCGGCCTTCTCGATCACGTCCCACACCCGCAGGCGCTGGGCCTTCTCGAAGCTCGCCAGGTAGCCGCCTTCCGGCTCCTCGCGCTCGATCACCACGTCGATCACGTCGCCCGGTTGGAACTTCACCGCTCCGGTGTGATCCAGAACCTGCTCCAGAGGCACCAGGCCCTCGGACTTCAGGCCCACATCGATCACCAGGTGCTTCTCCGTCTGCTTGATCACCGTGCCGGAGACAATCTTGTCGCCGTAGGCTTCAACGGCTGCAGCCTCGGCGGCCTGCTCCCGTTCAAACGCCGCCAATGCGGCGGAGAAATCGTCCATGGACTCCAGTCCATGCGTTTCGTGCGCCGGCGCTGCGGCTACGGGCGCGGCCTCCACGGCACGCTCGCCTTCGGCAACCGGCGCGGCCTCCACGGCAGCCTCAGCTTCGGCAACGGGCGCGGCCTCCACGGAAGCCTCGGCTTCGGCTACGGGCGCGGCCTCCACGGCAGGCTCGGCTTCGGCAACGGGCGCGGCCTTCGCGGCAGGCTCGACTTCAGCCACGGGCGCGGCCTCCACCACGGCTTCCGCCACAGGCTCGGCGTGCGCGGCAACTTCCTTTAAAACCTCGGCGGCGGGCGCAGCCTCTGCCGTGGCTTCCGCGTGTGGTTCTTGCTCCACAGGCGCGGACTCGGCGACAGGCTCGGTTAGGGCATCGGCGTCCAGCGCGGCCAATTCAACTGCTACGGCAACTTCGGCGGTCTCGGTGTTGGACGTGGATTCGGACGACGGCTGCTCCAACTCCGTCGCAGGCTCTAGGGTGGGCATTTCCAATTCGGTGTTCAGGGTTATGCTCTCGGGTTCGGGATTGAGGACGTTTGCCATCACTGCTGCTCCGGAATTCCTTGCTCCCGCGACGGATTTTGCCTGCCGCTGGGGGGTGCCTCCCGCACCGTCCGCCGTGGCGGACCGCTGGCAGGGAAGCCTTCAGACCGTATCCATGCAGGTTAGCCTGGTGACCGTAACGGTGCGTCTTCACAAGGGACAGCCATCCCAGCCTGTTGCGCTGGATTGCTGAGCGACTGGTCTCCTTGGGAAACACCCGGCAGGCAACGGCTTGCTCGAGGGCGGCCGCAACTCACTGCCGGAATCCGCGCAGTAAGCTACGCTCTCAAGTGTAGCAACCTCAGCTTTCCTGCGTCAATCCAACAGCTTGGACCCGCCACGCCACAACCCGCATTGCAACCGCAAATTCACACACCGCGCCCCAATTAATGGACTTGCGCCCCGCGCAATTTCCACAGCCAACTCCAACCGTCGTCCCGCAAAGTGAGAAACCGCAAATTCAGGGTCCAGTGCGTAGCCCCCGGGTGCCCCAGGTCTCGATTTTGAGACCCGGGAGGCCATCCATCCTCAATCCCCCACCCCGGCAGGAATCCCCCCTTTACTGGCCCTCTATACTATTTGTACGGCGCAACTTTAATGGACCATCTCTGGACCCCCTGGCGCTTTGCCTACGTCACCGCGGCGGAAACCGCGACGCGCCCCGGCGTTCCCTCACGCCTCGCCGCCTGGCCCGGCGACTTCGGCTGCGTCTTCTGCAACCTCATCGCCTGCATCGATTTCGCTATCGCCAACGGCATGAGTCCAGACCAGGCAGAAGCCGCCGGCGGCCTCATCCACCGCGGAAAGCACTGCTTCATCTGCCTTAACGCCTTCCCCTACACCTCCGGCCACGTCATGGTCATGCCCTACGCCCACCTCGACCGCCTCGCCGAACTCCCCGTCGAAGCCGCCCATGAACTCATCGATCTCGCCCAGCTCACCGAACGCGCCCTCCGGCGCCTCTACAACCCCCACGGCTTCAACTTCGGCATCAATCTAGGCCAGGCCGCCGGCGCCGGCGTCGCCGGACATCTCCACCTCCACGCCCTGCCCCGCTGGGCTGGCGACACCAACTTCATGACCACCATCGCCGAAACCCGCATCCTTCCCGAAGACCTCGAAACCACCTGGAAGCGCATGCGCCAAGCGTTCGCGGAGGAGCGAGGTTAGCCGCGCTTATTCGGACTCGTCAGAAGTCTCTATCTCCTCGGAACTTTCCTCTACCGACGCGGCCAGTGTCAGACTATTCTCCTCTACACCCGCGGCAGCAAGCCACTTGATTGGTATTGTTTTTTGAGACTTCGGCTTGACGCCGATTTGAGGCTTCCGCTTGACTTTGAGTTTGCGAAGCTCTTCCACCTGGACAACAAGATTGCCGCGGCCCTCACTCAGTTTCTTTCTCGCTTCCTCGTAGCTCTGGCTTGCGCCTCGAAGGTTCTTTCCCAATTCCTCCAAATCCTCGATGAATCCCACGAATTTTTCATATAACTTTGATCCGCGATCCATAACCTCGTCCACGTTGCGGACCGAAGCATCCTGATCCCACAGGACACTCACGATCCGAATCACGTAGAGCAGAGTAGTCGGCCCCACAAGCAAGATTTCCTGCCTATAGGCATCTGCCCACAACGTAGGGTCGTTTTGCAATGCAATTAGGAAGGCCGGCTCAACGGGAACAAACATCACTACGAAATCTGGAGACTCGATGCCCGGCAAACTGTGATATCCGGCCTTGGCAAGACCGGCAATATGCCCGCGCATACTCTTCAAGTGTTCGCGTAGCGCAACCTTCCGTTGCTCCTCCGTCTCTGCATTCACCAAATCCGTGTAGGCATTCAACGAAACCTTCGAATCAATTACCAAGTGACGACCGCCGGGCAATAAAACAATCACATCGGTTATCGCCGTCTTTGTCTTTTCTCCCTGTTCGCCTTCCAAGCCAGAAAATCTCTGCTGGAAACTATACTGGTCTCCCTCGTGCAAACCTGCCTTCTCCAGCAAGTCGCGCAAGATGAACTCACCCCAGTCGCCCTGTGCCTTGGACGAGCCGCGTAACGCGGTAGTCAGATTTCGCGCTTCTTCTGTTAACTGTTGATTCAGCCCGCCAAGGGTTCCGATCAGCGTTTCGAGCTTGGTGACGCCGGTCTTCGAGTCGCTCTGCGCCTCCTCGACCTTCTTGCGGAAATCCTCGATCTGCAATTTGAGCGGAGTCAGCAGCGTTCCCAACTTCTCCTGGCTACTCTCGGTGAAACTATTCGATTTCCTTTCGAGAATCTCGTCAGCCAACGCCTTGAACTGGTTGGCCAACGCCTCCTTGGCCGTGTCCAACAGCGCCAGCTTTTCCGCCAGATTCTTTCTTTCGCCTTTTAGCTCGGTATCCAGCCCTTGGATTTGCTTCCCCTGCGTGCGCACAACTTCGGATTCGGCTTTCAATTCTTGTCGTAATCCATCCCGCTCGGCGGTCAACTGCTCTATCGTCTTTGTCCGCTCGCCCGCCAGCGACTCAAACCCCGCCCGCGCCGCCGACTCGGCCTGCGCCTGCGCCAGTTCGGCCCGGACGCCCGTCAGTTCCCCCGTCAGTTCCTGGGCACGCCGCTCCAGTTGCGCCTTCTCAGCTTTGGTAGAGACAACTCTCAACCAAAATCCCAGAACAATTCCCACAAATGCGGCGGCAATTCCGGCAATTAAAGGCTGCATCGTTCTCCCTTTTCCCCGCTTCGCCTAATGTACGCCTTCCCCCTGTGCATTTCCCGCCCATTCCGGCCGTTTTCTGTTCCCTGTTCCCTGTTCCCTGTTCCCTAGTCCCTGGTCCCTAGTCCCTCGTCCTTTACACACCCCCACCCGCCCGTTTAACTTGAAATCTCGGGGCCATGCGCATTTTTTTGGCGCGATGGTTGTGTTCCCCTGCCAAGAACCGGTATCGTAGGCTGGCGGAACGGGATTGAACTTTAGCCCCGGACAGACTCTCAAGTCCCAAACAATACGAGGAGAAGCACGCATGGCCGTAGAAGAGAAAGTCAAGCAGATCATCGTCGAGCAGTTGCAGGTGGACGAAGCCGAGGTTACCCCTGGCGCCAGCTTCCAGGAGGACCTGGGCGCCGATTCGCTCGACGTGGTCGAGCTCGTGATGCAATTCGAGGAAGCCTTCGATCTCGAGATTCCCGACGAAGACGCCGAGAAGATCAAGACCGTCAAGGACGCCATCGACTACATCGAGAAAAACGAGAAGAGCGCGAAAGGCGGCAAATAGCCCTTGGCCCGCAGAGTCGTCATCACCGGCCTGGGGCTGGTGTGCGGTGTGGGCAACACCGCCCCCGAGGTCTGGCGGCAACTCCTGGCCGGCGCCAGTGGCATGGGCCCCATTCAGGGCTTCGATACCACCGGCTTCCCGGTCACCTTCGCCGCCGAGGTCAAGAACTTTGACCCGCTCGACTTCGTGGACAAAAAAGAGGCCCGCAAAATGGGCCGCTTCATTCATTTTGCTTTCGCCGCCACCCAGGAGGCCATCGCCCAGTCCGGCCTCGAAATCACCCCGGAGATTGCCGACCGGGTGGGCGTCTTTATCGGTTCCGGGATCGGCGGCTTTGAGATCATCGAGCGCGAGCACTCCAACCTGCTGGCTGGCGGCCCGCGCAAGATCTCGCCATTCTTTATTCCTGCGGTCATCGTGAACATGGCGGCTGGCAATATCAGCATCCGTTACGGCGCCAAGGGCCCCATCTCGGCCACTGCCACGGCCTGCGCCACCTCGGCCAATTCCATTGGCGACTCGGTGCGCATGATCATGCACGGCGACGCCGAGGTGATGATCGCCGGCGGCGCGGAGGCCTCTGTCACGCCTTTGTCCGTGGGCGGTTTTGCCGCCATGCGCGCGCTCTCCACCCGCAACGACGACCCCACCCGCGCCAGCCGTCCCTTTGACAGGGACCGCGACGGCTTCGTCATCGGCGAGGGCGCCGGGATCCTCATCCTTGAAGAACTGGAGTTCGCCAAAGCCCGCGGCGCAAAGATTCTCGCCGAGGTGATCGGCTATGGCATGAGCGCCGATGCCTTTCACATGACCGGCATCGCCCCCGAGGGCCAGGGCGCCCAGCGCAGCATGAGGGCAGCCCTCAAGGACGCAGGCATCGCCCCGGAAGAGGTCGGCTACGTCAATGCCCACGCCACCGCCACTCCCGCCGGCGACGGCAACGAATCCCGCGCCATTGAGCTGGTTTTCGGCGAGCACGCCCTCAGCCACAAGCTCAAAATCAGCGGCACCAAGTCCATGACCGGCCACCTGCTCGGCGGCGCAGGCGGCCTCGAAGCCGGCATCTCCGTGCTGGCGCTGGTCCACCAGCAGCTTCCGCCCACCATCAATCTCGACAATCCCGACCCCAAATGCATCCTGGACTACGTGCCCAACAAGGCTATCCACCACAGCTTCGATGTGGCCCTCTCCAACTCCTTCGGCTTCGGCGGCATCAACGCCACCCTCATCATGCGCCGCTGGACCGAATAGTCCCGGCAATCGCCCTCAAACAAAACAGCGCGAATCCCAAACGGGGCTCGCGCCGTTCTGTCTTCTGCACTTTCTCAGCCACAAACTCAGGGTGCCCCAAATCTCGTCTTTGAGACCCGGAAAACCGCAAATCTCATTCCGCCCCGCGTACGCCAATCTGCGGCCTCAGCCCATCGCCGCCGCCCAGCCCACCCCGATCAGCACAAAAATCGCCCACCAGCCGAACACCGCGATGTAGCCCGAGCTGCGCTTCACCTTTGCCACGATCGCCGTCCCCATCCCCAGCAAAACCAGCGTCCAGATGGTAATCACGTCCAGCGAACTCGCCAGCGAGTAGAGCGCCTTGTTGGTCTCCATCACAGGCAGAAACGCCGCCACATTCGTGGGCGCGAAGTTCTTGATGTTGAACGTCTCCGGCGTCGCCCCCGCAAAGATCACCACAGTCCCCAGCAGCGACTTGATCAATCCCGGCAGGCTGGCGTAGAACCACACCGAAAAAATGCTGCCGTAGCTGGCCTTGCCGCCAAAAACAAAGTTAATCGTGCCCCACAATCCAAGCGTCAGGAGCGCAACCCCTGCCAGAACGAAGAGGGGGCTGGCGATGAACGACCCCTCGACGGCGTACAACGTAAACTTGTTGGCAGTTTCGCGCTGTTCCGCCGGTAGCTGCGCCATGCGGGCTTCCGCCTTCGGATCCATGCGGATCGTGTTGTCCACCACCGTGCCCCAGCCAATCTTCATCGTGATGGCCGCGAACAGAATGTAGGTGACCACCACAATCAGGACGAACGGCAGCCACCAGCTCTTGTTGCCCCGCTTGATGTCTTCAAAGGTCTTCGACGGCGCCGAAAACGTGTTCGTTACACGCTGCAGTTGCGACAGACCGGGGCCCCCGGGGGCTGGCTCGGCCACAGGTTGAACTTCCAGATCGCTCATGATTCCGCCTCTCCCATGCCACTTCACCTTGATGCGCATCCCCCACGCAGGTTCGCCGTGCCTGGGCGCCCGCGGTTGCATTTTCCTCTTGAAAGGCCGCGGCGCACTGGCTTGTTCCCGGCAACTCAGGAAAAGAAATGCGTTTGCCCGCGATTGTACCCTTGAATTGCGGAAAAGACGAAATCAATTTGCGTTTCCCGTCGCCGCGCCCCGTGCCGCCAGCAATGGCGTTCCTACCGCCCCAGCGAAGCCATCTCGCCAGTCGCGCCGGCCTTGCTCTGCCTAGCCTTGCCCGGCCCGCTCCCGGCCTGTCCCGGCTTCCGCTGCCCAGCCTTGCCCACCGGCTTCGCCGGCACATAGCTCTTATAGACCGTAATGTGGAAGCAGGCCTGTTGGAACTCTTCCTCCACGTCGATCTTGCCGGCGTTTTGCAAGGGCAGCAGCCAGCTCCGCATCCAGCCAATCTCCTGCCGGCTCATCCAGTTCTTGGCAATGTCTATGGTCGCCCCGGTCAGATGCGGGCTCACGATGTCTCCTTCCGCCGCTGCCGCATTCCCATTCGTCTCCATCAGCCGCTTCTGGTACTCCACTGTCCGCACCGCCGAGCTCACCTCCAGCGGCCGGTGAAACTGCGCTTCATGAACCCGCGCCAGATCGGCAAGAAAGCGCGCCGTCCACGGCCGGCAATAACGGTGGTGCTCGGGCAGGTTCTCATTCACGCCCAGCGCCGCCGAAGCCGGCACCGGCACAAGAAACTTCCGCGCGATCCGGTCCGCCAGATCCTCTTCGTCCTCGATCCGTTCCAGATTGTCTGCCTCCGACCTTTCGTTTTGCCGCTCCAGCGACCCGTACGACCCCTTGAGCGGCGGCGGCATCGCAGTCCGCGTCCTGTTGAGCGAGGCAGCCTTAGTCACAGCCCGCCGGCGAGGCGCCTTTGACTCCTGGGCAGGAATCTCGGACTCACTGGAGGCAATTTCCGGCTCCCTGACGGGAATCTTCGCCTCTGTCGCCGGAACCCTTGCCGCGCTGGCGGGAATCCTGGCCGCTCCAGCAGGGGTCTTGGCGGCTCCGGCAGGTTTCTTTGCCTCCTTGGCGGGAACCTCCGCCTCTATTGTTGGATTCCTTGCCTCTCCTGCGGGAATCTTCGCCTCCCCGGCGGGAATCTTCGCCTCTCTGGTCGGATTCCTAGTCTCCCCGGCAGAAATCTTCGCCTCCCCGGCGGGGATCTTCGCCTGTCTGGTCGGATTCCTTGTCTCCCCGGCAGGAATCTTCGCATCTCTGGTTGGAGTCTTTGTCTCCCCTGCGGGAGTCTTCGGCGCACTGGCCTGATGGGATCGCGAACGCTCCTTCAATCGCGCCGTGTTCGTTCTCCCGCCCGTCTCGCGCTTCCGCGCGCCGGATTGCCCCGTCCCGCGCCCAACCGCGCCATTGGCCGGGCTGCCAACCGTCCGTCCAGCCCGATGCCCTGCCGCATGGACAACTGAGTGCGCAGTCGTACGCCCAGCCGAACGGGGCGTCATGTGTTGTGTTTTTTTCCTGGCGCCGTGGGTTGTCTGCGCGACCGGGGCGGTCCTGTTGGTCTGGGCCAGCGAAGCCGGCGAACTGCCGGCCGTCGTCACAAAGACCACTGCCAGCACAAGAACCATGGTTGAGGTTCGGCGCATGAGAAGGTATGCGGAGAATCCAGAGCATCTCCAGTGTAGGCTCATCCGCCCCCAGTTCCGAGTGCCTTCAAAGGTGCGCCTGCGTCCGATAATTGGATCCTGCGAGGATGAAGGGCTTGATCGTGGAGGATTGGACGGACTAGGCTATTTTGGGCCGAGTGCCCCTGGTCTCGCCTTTGAGACCTGGGAAGCCTCCAACCTCACTGCAACAGCGTCGGCTCCTCGTCCTTGCCGTTGATTTCCTCCGGCGGAATGATCACCGCCGCGGCAACCGCGTCGCCTGCTCAACGGCTCGTAACTTCTTCACATCGAGAAGATCCTGGTCGCGTCCGCTGGCGAGTTTGTTACGGATCAAATCGTCCCTCGATATAACCAGCGCTGGAGTATGTTCGTCGATGAACCCTTCCAGGCGGTGCTCCCAAGCAGTATCAAAGGCCAGCCCTGAAATCTGCTGCAGAATATCGATGCGATTCGGCGTTTGGCCCATTTGAAAGACCGTGCCGTCCATAAAATCCTGCGGCGTCATTCCAGCTATCGGTGCGCCGAATTCAGCGAGCGCATCAAAGACCGCCTTTGCGTTCTCCGGGTCTGTGCGAATCCAGAGGTCGATATCCTTCGTGGTGCGCGGTTCCAAGTGCACACCGAAGGCGAAACCTCCAACAACCAGGTACTTAACTTTGTGGGCGTCGAATGCGCGCAGAATGTCTTGAAAGTCCTTGCTCATCATGGGCCGGCACTCCTTTGAATGCGGCTGCAAAGGCGTAAGCTTCTTGGCTCAATTCTGAAACGGCAATCAAACGAGCGCCGATTGACTGGCTCTGCCAATAACGATACGTCTCGGCTTGCTGCTCATCAGGATCAGTTACGCGGCGAAGGGTCTTGTCCATATGATGCTCCACTACTGCAACAGCGTCGGCTCGTCGTCCTTGCCGTTGATTTCCTCCGGCGGAATGATCACCGCCGCGGCCACCTTGTCTTCCGGCTCCAGGTTCAACAGCCGAACCCCCTGCGTAGCCCGTCCCGCCGCGCGAATGGTCTTCGTGTCGATGCGGATGATCTTGCCGAACTGGCTGATCACCATCAGCTCCGACGTATCGTCGACCAGTTGAATCGTGTTCACGCGCCCAATCCGCGGCGTCACGTTCATGTTCTTCACGCCCTTGCCGCCACGGGTCTGCAACCGGTACTCCTCTACGTCGGTGCGCTTGCCAAACCCGTTTTCGGTCACCGCCAGAATCCTGTAGTCGCCCGGCTCATGCTCCTTGGGCGTAATCGCCACGCCCACCACAAAGTCATTCTTGGCCAGGTCGATGCCGCGCACCCCGTAGGCCGGCCGGCCCATCGACCGCACATCGTTCTCGTCGAAACGGATGGCCATGCCCAGATGCGTGGCCAGGAAGACGATCTGCGACCCGTCGGTAATGCGCGCCTTTACCAGCTCATCGTCCGTGTCGATCCCGATGGCGATGATGCCGCGCGCCATCACGTTCGAGAAGTCCTTCAGCGGCGTCTTCTTCACCGTCCCCTTTTGCGTGGCGAAGAAGATGAACTTGCCTTCTTCTTCGAGATCCCGCACCGGCAGAATGGCGCGCACATTCTCGCCCGGCTGCAAGTCCAGCAGGCTCTGCATCGATTTGCCCTTGCCCGCCGCGCCTACGTCCGGGATCTCATACACCTTCAACCAATACACGCGCCCGGTGTTGGTAAAGCACAGCAGAAACGCGTGCGTCGAATTCACAATCAATTGCGCAACGAAATCCTCTTCGCGCGTCTTCATGCCCATGCGTCCCTGCCCGCCGCGCCGCTGCTGGCGATAGATCGAGATCGGCGTCCGCTTCAGGTAGCCCTGGTGGCTCACCGTCACTGCTACCTGCTCGTCGGCAATCAGGTCCTCAAGCTGCAACTCGGCGCTCTCGTCGATGATCTGCGTTCGCCGCGCGTCGCCATACTTGTCCCTGACCTCTTCGAGCTCCTTCACAATCACCGCGCGCAGCTTCGACTCGCTGGCCAGAATCGATTCGTACTCGGCGATCCGCTCGCGCACCTGCTTCAGCTCGTTCAGCAGCTCGTCGATCGAAAGTTGCGTGAGCCGGTAGAGTTGCAACTCCAGAATCGCGTCGATCTGCCTGAGCGTCAGGCCGCGCTCCTCGTGCGTCAGGCGCTCACGGTCCAGCGTAACCACAATCTCCGTGCCCTTGCCCCATGCATACAGGTTCTCGCGAGCCTCCGCGCGCGAACTTGAAGCGCGAATGATGCGGATCACCGTATCGAGATTGTCGAGCGCGATCTTGTAGCCTTCCAGAATGTGCTCGCGCTCGCGAGCCTTCTTGAGCAGGAACACCGTCCGCCGCTGCACGACATCGATGCGGTGATTGATGAAGCAGCGAATGGCCTCGTCGAGACCCAGCTCCCGCGGCTGCCCGTTCAGCACCGCCAGGAAGATCATCGAGAAACTCTCCTGCATCTGCGTGTGCTTGTAGAGCTGGTTCAGCACAATCTCAGGCTGCGAGCCGCGCTTCAGCTCGATCACGATGCGCATGCCGTCGCGGTCGCTCTCGTCGCGCACGTCGCTGATGTCGTCCACGATCTTGTCGTTCACCAGCTCGGCGATGCGCTCGATCAGCTTGGACTTGTTCACCTGGTACGGAATCTCGGTGACGATGATGGCCTGCTTTTCCTTGGTCAGGTTCTCCGTCGCCACCTTGGCCCGCATCATGAACCGCCCGCGTCCGGTCTTGTACGCCTGCGGAATACCGGACTTCCCGTAAAGGAAACCGCCGGTCGGGAAGTCCGGCCCCTGCACGTGCTTCAACACCTCGGCCAGCCCCGCGCTGGGGTTCTTCACCAACTCGATGGCGGCATTGACCACCTCGGTCAAGTTGTGCGGCGGAATGTTAGTCGCCATGCCGACCGCGATGCCGCTGGAGCCATTAACAATGAGATTCGGTATCCGCGTAGGCAGAACCACCGGCTCAAACGTGGACTCGTCGTAGTTCGGCGTAAAGTCCACCGTCTCCATCTCGATGTCGGCCATCATCTCGCCGGCAATGCGCGCCATGCGGCACTCGGTATAGCGCATCGCCGCCGGCGGATCGCCGTCCACCGAGCCGAAGTTTCCCTGTCCGTCCACCAGCGTATAGCGCAGCGTAAACGGCTGCGCCATGCGCACCAGCGTGTCGTAGATGGCCGAGTCGCCGTGGGGATGGTAGACGCCCATCGCCTGGCCCACCACCTTGGCGCATTTGGCGTATTTCTTGTTGTACTCCAGGCCCATCTCGCTCAGCGTGTAGAGCACCCGCCTATGCACCGGCTTCAGCCCGTCCAGCGCGCTCGGCAGCGCCCGGCCGATGATCACCGACATCGAGTAGTCGAGATACGAGCGCCGCATCTCCTCTTCGATGTTGATGGGAATAAGGTTCGTGCCGCTGCCTGGCGGCGTGCCGCCTTCAAGGGGAAGCTGGGGGTTTTGATCGTCTGGCATAGGGTCTTTTCTTGGCCCGCCGGAGGGCGGCAGAGAGGGTCCGGTGAAAGCGGGGCCGGGTCCGCGGGCTTCGCTTTTATTTTACCCGTTCAATGCCGGTTTCAGCAAGGCCAAACGAAACAAATAAGTCCTTATATTGCTTGAATTTATACACTATCTTCGGCGCCCCATCCAGCGCTTTCGTTCCTCACGCCGCGCGGCGCGTCCAAGCCCTCGACTTGCCCGCGGCCCTGGCCTTCTTTTTGGCACTCTTTTTGGCCTTGGTTTCACCCTTGTCCCGGCCCGCATTCTCACCCAATTCAGCCAGAATCACCGGCGGCTGGCCGGGGAAGGTCACTTTGAGCCGGAGGGTGCCGCCTTTGCGCTCGACATATTGGCGCAGGATCGTCAGGTAAAGGTCCGTGCGCTTTTCAGCACGTCGAATCGTCTCCTTGCTCACCTTGAGCTTCCTCGAGAGACTTGCACGAGTCCGCTTGCGTGCCCTGGCCAGCTTCTGCCGGGTTTGCTCATCTGCAAGTGACTCAGGAATGCCCTGCTGATCCCTTTGATCTTCGGTCATTCAGCCCTCCCACAGACTTCAAAGCCGGACGGTACTTCCTCGTTGCCCGACAAGCTCCTTATCGGCCAGGCCGCCCAACTCCTACAGCAGCCCCGGCAAGCTCACCACACAGAACACTGCTTGCAGCACCAGGATCGCCCCCGCCGCGCCCAGCGCCAGCCGTCCCCTCGGCCCCTCGTACGCGTCCGCAAACACCCCGCCCACAAACGTCAGCAGAAACGGCAGCGCCCACAGCCACGGGCTCCCCGGAACCCCCGTCATCACCAGCACCATCAGCACCAATGTGTAAAGCAGCGGAACTGTGTTGCCGAAGTACCGCGACTTCTTCAGCCCCGCATACAGCACCAGGGCCGCAGCCGCGGCCACCGTGATCCCCGCATTGGCCATCGTCGAAAAGAACCGCCTCGCCGGGTCCAGTGAAACCCACAGGAACCCCGCCGCCGAGCGGAAAACATAGCTGAACGCATCCGGCGAAAACCCGTAGCAGGCGAACACCAGCACCAGCGCCCCGGCCACGGCCGCCAGCACCACCGGCAGCACTTGGGCTCGGCGCCCCTCGGCCACCCACAGCATCGCCGCCAGCCCCAGCAGCGCCACCACCGGCAGCGCCGCAATATGTGCCGCCGCCGCCGCCCCAAAGGCTGCTGTCAGCAGCACCGTCCGCAGCCGCCACTGCCGCCGTGGTCCCTGCATCGCGTGCGCCACGCCGATGCAGCAGTACACGCCCCCATACACCCCCAGGCCGGCGAGCACCTCCGCATTCGGCGCCACGCATGCCCTGAGCATCGCAGGAGAAAAGCAATAGAGTCCCAGCGCCGTATAGCCCCCCAGGTTGCCGTAAAGCCGCCGCGTCACCCACCACAACCCGCCGCCCAGCACGCACCCCGCCAGCAAAAACGGCAGCCTTAACAGCAGCAGCACGTGCGTAAGCTGGTGCCGCAGCTCCCATGTACTCAACTCCGACGCCCTGGTCTCGCCACCGGCCTCCCACCCCACGGACGAATCCGCCGCGGCGGACGTGGGGACCCCGGCCTCCCACCCCCCGGACGAAGACCTGTCCGTGGGGACCCCGGCCTGCTGAAACACGCGATCCTCCGGCTTGCGAAACAGGTCCAGACCCCGTTCCGCCCAGAGGTTCAGCGTCAGCGGCAGCCCCGCCAGCCGGTATCCCAGTATCCCATCGTGAATATTCCCGCAGGTAGTGTAGTAGCCGGTCAGCGCCGAAGGCCGCTCCCACGTCTCGCGCCCGCACCGTGCATATTGATAATCGCGATCGGTCAGCGTCTGGTGACCCGTAAGCCACAGCCCCTGGACGAAAAAAAGCGCCAGCAGCCCCGCCGCCATGCGCTGGGGAAGATTGAACCGAAAGCGGCGAATCATGCCAAACCGGAGTGTCATCACGTTCAAACGAGTCGATTCCAGTCTAAACGCCCCTGCAGCTTTTCATCTCGACCCCTCCGCGATAGAAATCTGTGCCCCAGGTCTTGTCCGCCGTGGCGGAGAGGCCTGTGATTTCGCCCTGTCGCCGTCCCGAACGTTCCATTGTCCCAAAAGCATCGGGACCTGCCGGCAGGGCAGGTCCCGATGGTGAATCGCCGAGCTGAGATGAATTCAGAACCGAACCATGATGGCCAGAATCGTCGCCGTCTGGTTCGTCCGCAGGTCGGGCCACCAGATTGCCTTCACGCCCGTATTGCCGGGAGTCGCGCAAGCCGCCTCCGCCAGGCCCAGGTTCCCGTAGCCATAGCCGGAGTCGATGTTGCCGCCGGCGCACACATAGTCCGCCGGATTGTTGTTGTTGCCGCCCGTAGGCGTGATCCCGCCGCGGCCGGTCCAGTAGGGCACATCGGAGTACCGGTAGCTCTCTTCCAGCCGGAAGGTGATGAACTGGCTCGGCATGTAGTCGAGGGTCACGGTTCCGTCGTGCATCCGGGCCCGATCGCCCGCGTTCTCGGTAAAGTACGGCGTGCCCGTGATGGCCGTCGCGCCGTTGATCGGCGGCAGCAGGGTCAGGTAACGGCCGGGGTTGTTCATCTGCCCGCCGCCCAGGGTAACCGCGAACAAATCTTTCTTGAACCAGTAGCGGTTGTAGGCCATCCAGCCTATGAACATCTGCTTGGGCCTGCCGTCCTTGCTGTTGTGGCAGTTGACGCCCCCGGTGTACGTCGAACTCGATCCCTGCTCCGGAGAGGCGCCCGTCGGGCTGTACGGTCCGCTGGATGGACCGCCGCCGTATTCGCAGCCGGCATCGCCGGTAATGGTAAACGCGATCTTGTCCAGAAAGGCCTTGGGCTTGTCGTAGTACTTGACCTGCGCGCTATAGTCGGCGTGGACACGCGAGCGTCCGGGGAAGCCGGCATCGTCTTCACCCATCCCGTAGTCGTTCCACACGAGATCCAGGTACGGCTTGGGCCGCCATAGAATCTGTCCGCCCAACCCCCCGTGGCCGTTGTAGCGCGCATACGACTGCCAGCCGTTGATGATCCACGGCTCGATCTTCAGCTTCGCCGTCGGAAAATACTGGATGCGAAGCCCGTTGAAGAACCACGGCGTGTTGGAGGAAACAAACGAAGGCTGATAGGTCCAGTTGTCGAAGTTGTAGTAGCTGAACAGGCCGATGTAGGAAACGAAAATGCCCGCGTCCACGTTCAGGCCGTGCTTCACGTCCCAGTGATAACCGCCCCACGCCTCCGAAACGTACCGGTAAGCGTTGGCCAGATTCCACTGCCCGCGGTTGGGGCTGCCGTCGTTGCGCGGCGTGGTCGTGGCAAACAAACCGTTCATGAACAGAATGCGTCCGCGCACATTGTCGATGCGGATGTCGCCGCCGATGCTGATCTGTTCCAGTTGCCATTCGTCGGAGCGGAACATCTCCGTCGAGCCGCCCATCGAGTCGTCCTCGGGGTGGTTGTAGTCCAGGATATAGTTCGCGTCGGCGCGAAACTCGGGCGTGAAATACTTGGTCGACATCGGGCTGTCGCTGTTGTGCCCGCCGCTGTTCAGCCACGTCCAGTCGCCGGGGAACGGCGTGGACTTCGTGAGTCTCTCCGCCGAAATCTCCGGGGGCGCCGGAGCCGCGGCCGGAGCAGCCGATGCCGCAACCTGGCCCACCAACCCCGCCGAGCCTCCGGCGCCGGTTGCATCGCCCTCCGCCTTCCGCAACGCGCTGGCGTCCCGCTCCGCGTCCGCGGCGTCGTCCGCTCCGTTGCGCGCCTTCAGCTCGGCCTCCAGTTGCGCGATCCGCGCCTTCATCTCTGCCAATTCCTTGAGCACCGCATCGCGGCTCACGGGCACTGCAACGGAAGCCGTTGCCGCGGTGGTTGAGGCCGGAGCAGTCGCGGCCGTCGCGGAAGCCGGAGCAGTTGTAGTTGGCGCAGGCGCTGCGCTGGCCGCGGAAGCCGGAGCAGTCGCGGCCGTCGCGTTTGCAGGCGCAGTACCGGCCGCGGCCGCTGTGGTCGCCGCTTCGTTGCCCGGCGTGCCGGTGCCCGATTCCGCATGAACCACGGCCGGAGACTCAACCAAAGCCATTTCTACCGGGTTTGCGGTCTTCGCGGCCTGTTGCGCCATCGTGCTCAACGGCGTCAGTCCGCAACAACAAATCGCCAGGGCGGGAATGGCTTTCCATGGATTCCTTATCATTTGGCCTCTCACTTTCACTCGAAATTTTGCATCAGGGTATGAATGCCCTTCGAACTGCCGCGGCAAAAGACAGGAATCTCCTCTGCTGCTCCGCAGCCACTCTTGGTCGAGCCGTGATTGGGTCTTGGCTAAAGGAAGAGCGAAGGATTCGGACCTGGTTGTCTGCCCAAACTCATTTCTCCTGCTCCCCCAAAAAACAGCGGGGCGAAGATTGCATGCATTCGCTCCAGATAAGGAACGAAACGATGATTCCCTTTGACATTAAGACGAGGTCCGTAAAGATCCTATATATGTTTTTCAGAAAGTCATGAGTAGCTCGTGAAGATACCATAAGGAAGTTATATGGAATAACTCGCCTGCAAGTCTCCGTCCCGCTCGACCCGGCGCTGAGCCGCGCCCTTTACCCCGCAATCCCCCAAAAGGTACACTGGCTCCGCCATGCTCACTCGCCGCCGCTTTGTCCTGAATACCGCCGCCTCCGCGCTCGTACTCGCTCCCAAGGCCCGCTTTGTCCTGGCGCAATCCGTCAACGTCTACCGCAATCCCATCCTCGGCGGCGACCACCCCGACGCCAGCCCCATCCGCGTCGGCGACGACTTCTACCTCACTCATTCCAGCTTCGATTACGCTCCCGGACTCCTCATATGGCACTCACGCGATCTTGTCAACTGGCGTCCCGTCGCCGCCGCCCTCCGCCGTTACCATGGCAACGTCTACGCCCCCTACCTTTGCCAGTACCAGTCCCGCTTCTACATCTACTTCCCCGCCGACGGCCGCCTTCGCGTCGTACACGCCGGCCACCCCACAGGCCCTTGGTCCGAACCCATCGACCTCGGCATCGACGCCATCGACCCCGCCCACATCGCCGAAAACGGCCGCCGTTTCCTCTATATGGCGGGCGGCCAGATGGCCGAACTCACCCCCGACGGTCTGGCCGTAAAGACCCCTCCCCGCACCGTCCTCGAACCCTGGCCCATCCCCGCCACCACCCGCATGGAATGCACCTGCCTCGAAGGCCCCAAGCTCCTCGAACACAACGGCTGGTTCTATCTCAACGTCGCCGAAGGCGGCACCGCCGGTCCCGCCACCAGCCACTCCGTCATCTCTGCACGCAGCCGCCATGCCGACGGCCCCTGGGAGTTCTCGCCCTACAATCCCGTCGTCCACACCCCCTCCCGCGACGACCGCTGGCTCTCGCTCGGCCATGGCCGCCTGGTCGACACGCCGCAGGACAAGTGGTACATCACCGTCCACTCCTACGAGAACGGCTACCGCACCCTCGGACGGCAGCTTTTGCTGCTGCCCATCGAGTGGACCGCCGACGGCTGGTTCCGCGTCTCCCCTGAGGTGGCCGCCGACTCCACCATCCCCATGCCCATTCCCGGCGCAACCCAACAGCCGTTCCTCGACCCCTCCGACGGCTTCACCACCCCCGAACTCAGCCTCCAATGGGGTTTCTGGCACGAGTTCGACCCCTCTCGCTTCACCACCGGCAACGGCGCCCTCATCCTTCAGGCGCGCGGCAAGTCCCTGGCCGACACCTCCGCCCTCACCATCCCCGTCGGCGGCCACTCTTACACCGTCGAAATCGACCTCGAAGTCGACCCCGCCTGCGAGTCCGGCCTGCTGCTCTTCTACGACCCCAATCACGCTGCTGGCATCCTGCTCGATTCCCAAGGCATCGGCGTCCGCCTCGCCAACGGCTACATCCCCAACCGCCGGCACCAGGGCACCACTCGCGCCACCCTCCGCATCGTCAACGACCGCCAGGAGATCGACTTCTACTACCGCCTTCCCGGCCAACCCTGGCAAAAGACCCCCGAATCCGCCGAAATCTCCGGCATGAACCACAACGTCCTCAACGGATTCCTCGATGTCCGCCCCGCCCTCTACACCGTCGGCCAGGGAAAGGCCACTTTCCGCAACTTCCGCTACTGGCCATCCGTCCAGGCGCCCGCCATCTGAATCCGCCATCCATCTCAGCCTGGTGTATCGTGATGGGTAGCTATCGGTAGAGGTTCCGCTTTCGTGACCATCCCCGGCATCGTCGATCTCCTTAAGCATTTCAAGTGGAGCTCGTTTCATTCCTGGTTATCCCTTCACAACCTGGTCGCGCTCGTCGCGGGATCGCTCGCTGGCCTCTGGCGCCAGCAGATCAAACGCCGGCGCGCCCGCCTGGCGCAAAACTGGCCTTCGGTGCAGGGCCAGGTTCAATCCATCAACGTAGCTGCTGGAACCAAGTTCTTTGGCAAGCCGCGTCAATACTCGGCCTCGTTCACTTACTCCTATTCCGTCAGCGACGAAAGCGAGACCAACTATTTCTCCGGAGACTTTTCGCGCCCCTTTCCGGACAAGGACCGCGCGTGGGAGTGGCTGGAACTGCTGAAGAACAAGCGAATCCGTGTCCACGTCCAGCCCGGCCGCCCTGAAGTCTCCGCAGTCCTGGCCGCCGATCTTGACGCCCACTTCCCCCTCCCCGTGCGGACTCCGGAAGATCTCGTCTTTGCCAGGCCGGAAATCTATCCTCAATAGCGCTGCCCCGGACCTCGGCCGTATCCGTTCATGAAGTGCTATCCTCCTTGCCAAGGGCACGCGCATGGGCAATTTTTTCACCCTCGGCCACTCCAACCACGCCATCGAAACCTGGCTTGCCCTTGTCCGCCGGCACGGCGTTGAGGTGGTGGTGGATACGCGCAGCTCTCCCTACTCCAAATACGTCCCGCAATTCGACAAGGAACTCATCCAGCGCTCTCTGGAGGAGGCCGGAATTCGCTACCTCTTTCTCGGCGCGGAACTGGGTGGCCGCCCCGCCAATCCCGCCTATTACGACGCCTCCGGCCGCGTCCTTTACAGCCGCCTCCGCGACGACGCCCGTTTCCAGGCAGCCATCGCCCGCCTTGAGTCCGGCATGGAGCGCTTTCGCGTAGCCCTGCTTTGCGGCGAGGAAGACCCCGCCCACTGCCATCGCCGCCTGCTCATCGGCCGCGTCCTCACCGAACGCGGCCACACCATGCTCCACATCCGCGGCGACGGCCGCCTGGAACCCGACTCCACCGTTGCCACCGAATCCGGCAAGCCGTTGGTCGCCGACCAGCCCGCGCTTTTCGCGGAACTTGACGAGGACAAATGGAGATCTACAGCATCGGTTTTACCCAAAAAAGCGCCGGCGAGTTCTTCGGCACACTGAAAGCTCACGGCATCGAGCGCCTCCTCGATGTGCGCCTGAACAACACCTCCCAGCTCGCCGCATTCGCCAAGCAGGCCGACCTGGCTTACTTCCTCCGCGAGATATGCGGCGCGGAGTATGAGCATGAACCCCTCCTCGCCCCCACGCAAGAGATTCTCGACGCCTATAAAAAGCACAAGGGCAGTTGGGACGCTTATGAACAGGCATTTCTTGCCCTTATGCAAGCCAGAAACATCGAGTCCACGATCGATAAAGAGAGCTTCGCGCGAAAAACCGTCCTGCTGTGCAGCGAGCCAACCGCGGAGCACTGCCACCGCCGCCTGGTCCTTGAGTATTTACAGAAGCGTTGGGACGGCGTAGAAATTCACCATCTCTAATGCAGACCCTGAAGGTGAGTCCAACGCCATGGGACTAGACCGGATTCTTTGTCTCGCCAACTCCTACAAGCATGACCATCGCTGTGTCGCCGGAATCAGCCTTGCCACAAAAGAGTGGGTCCGGCTGGTCGGCAGGCAAGTCCCCGGCTGCCTCACCGTAAGAGAAGCCTCCTATACAGATGGTAAGCAGGCTGCTCTCCTGGATGTATTCGAGGCCGAGCTCGCCGAACGCTGTGGCTCCAGCGCCCATCCGGAAGATGTGTATGTAACCGAGAGGCCGTGGCGTCGCGTGCAGCGCTTCGATGGGACTGCCGCCGCTTCGTTTCTTGCAGAATTCGTAAGTAAGGAATCCGTTGTCCTGCAAGGATACTCCGACCGGGTTCCTGCGGACCGCTTTGAAAAAACCCCGGCAAAATGCTCACTCGGGCTCACTCATCCCGATGACCTTTGGTGGTGGATTCGAGAAGAGAACGGCAAGCGCAGGAATCGCGCCCTTTTCCGTCTCGGTCATCTTGGCCGCGTCCGCTACGACCTGGCCGTCACCGATCCAGTTTGGCTGGATCAACTAAACCTCATGCCCGCCGGCATCTACCCCCACGCACTCCTCTGCGGCGGCAAATCTTCTAATACCTTCCTCACCGTGAGCCTGAGCGAGCCTTTCGAGGGTTTCCACTACAAGCTCGTAGCCGCTGTCGTGTGCCTGCCCGCCTAGCTTACCCTTCATCGCAGGCCCCTCCGGTTGCAGCCGCAACCCCAGCCCGTTAGACTTCCTTCAGCATGGCCATCGCCCGCGACACCCCCCCCGAACGCCTCGTCAGCGCCTCCCGCGCCGAAGAAGAGCAGGGCTTCGAACTCAAACTCCGCCCCCGCTGGCTCCGCGAGTTCATCGGCCAGTCCAAGGCCAAGGAGCAGCTCGCCATCGCCCTTGAAGCCGCCAAATCCCGCGGTGAAGCCCTCGATCACGTCCTCCTCTTCGGCCCACCCGGCCTGGGCAAGACCACCCTGGCCACCATCATCGCCAATGAACTCGACGTCGGCTTCCAGCAGACCTCCGGCCCGGCGCTCCAGATCCAGGGCGACCTCACCGCCATCCTCACCAACCTCCGCGAGCGCCAGGTCCTCTTTCTCGACGAAATCCACCGCATGCAGCCGGTCCTCGAAGAAAAGCTCTACACCGCCCTCGAGGATTACAAGCTCGACATCATCATCGGCCAGGGCCCCGCGGCGCGCACCCACGTCATGGAGATCCGCCCCTTCACCTTTATCGGCGCCACCACCCGCCCTGGCCTGCTCAGCTCGCCCTTGCGTTCCCGCTTCGGCATTCTCCTCCGCCTCGAGTTCTACACTGAAGAGGAACTCCGCTTCATCGTCGAGCGCTCCGCCGAAGTCATGCAGGTGCCTATCGACACCGACGGCGCCTCCGAAATCGCCCTCCGTTCCCGCGGCACCCCCCGCATCGCCAACCGCCTGCTCCGCCGCGTCCGCGACTACGCCCAGGTCCGCGGCTCTGGAACCATCGACCGCCCCACCGCCAACGCCGCTCTCACCATGCTTGAAGTCGACGCCCACGGCTTCGACGAAATCGACCGCCGCCTGCTGCTCACCATCATTCAGAAGTACGACGGCGGCCCCGTCGGTCTCGGCACTCTCGCCGCAACCCTCGCCGAGGAGGAAGACGCCCTCGAAGAGGTCTACGAGCCGTTCCTCATCCAGATCGGCTTTCTCGACCGCACACCCCGCGGCCGCATGGCCACGCGCCTCGCCTACGAGCACTTCGGCCTGACCATACCCGGCCGCCAGACGCCCCTGTTTTAGCCCGGACAGGAGTTGTGGCCGACACGCAAACCGGCGGACGATGCTATTTGCTGATTCGCTGACTTGTTAACTCGCTGAGTTGCTGACTCGTTAACTTGCTAACTCGCTAACTTGCTAACTTGCTAACATCCCGACCAACCCCAGGAGGACTCCCATGGCACTCACTGAATCCACCATGCTCAAACTCGGTACCACCGCACCTGACTTCGCACTCACCGACGTAGTCAAGAGGAAGCTCGTGAGCCGCGATGACTTTCGCGACCAAAAGGCGCTGCTCGTCTTCTTCATCTGCACCCACTGCCCCTACGTCAAGCACGTCAATGAAGGCCTCGCCGCGCTCGGCCGCGACTACGCCGCCCAGCCCATTGGCATCGTCGCCATCAGCAGCAACGACGTCACCACCCACCCCGAGGACAGCCCCGCCGGACTCAAGCGGCAGGCTGAAACCTACGCCTTCGTCTTTCCCTACCTGTACGACGAAACGCAAGCTGTAGCCCACGCCTACAAAGCCGCCTGCACCCCGGACTTCTTCCTCTTCGACGCCGACCGGCGCCTCGTGTATCGCGGCCAATTCGACTCCAGCCGCCCCGGCAGCGGCATTCCCGTCACCGGCGAAGACCTTCGCGCCGCAATAGACCAGGTTCTCGCCGGCCAACCGGTCCCCGCCGACCAGCGCCCCTCCATCGGCTGCAACATCAAGTGGAAGGCATAAGCAAAGCGGAGTTAGCGGGGTCGGCGGAGTTAGCGGAGCTACTGCGGAAGCACTGTCAACTAACTCCGCTAACCGCGCTAACTCCGCTTCACAACCCCAACCCCTTCAAATACTCCCTGAACTTCGGCCCAAGATCGGCTCGCTTCAGCGCAAACTCCACCGTCGCCTGCAGCATCCCGAACTTGTCGCCGGCGTCGTACCGCTTGCCCTCGAACGTGTAGCCGAAAACCTTCTCTTCCTGCACCAGCGCCTTGATCCCGTCCGTCAGTTGAATCTCGCCGATTGCGCCGGGTTTCGTCTTCTCCAGCAGCTCGAACACGCGCGGCGTCAGCACATATCGCCCGATAATCGCCAGCTTTGACGGTGCATCTTCAAATTTCGGCTTCTCCACCATCCCCGTGCAGTTGTAAATCCGCCAGTTATCCGGGTCCTGTTCGCCGGCCAGCACGCCATACGCGCTGATCCCCGGCCCTTCGATCGTCATCGTCGCCAGTACCGACCCGCCACGTTCTTCGAACACCCCGATCATCTGCTTCAGGCAAGGCGTCTCGGCATCGATCACATCGTCGGGCAGAATCACCGCAAACGGCTCATCCCCCACCAGGTCCTTCGCGCACCACACCGCGTGCCCCAGACCCAGCGGCTCCTTCTGCCGCACATAGCTGATCCGCGCCATCGAGGACACGCCTCGCGACACCGCCAGCAGTTCATCCTTGTGCTTCCGTTCCAGGGTAGCGTCTAACTCGTAACTGATGTCGAAGTGATCCTCCATCGCGCCCTTGCCCCGGCCCGTCACAATGATGATGTGCTCGATCCCCGACGCGACCGCCTCTTCCACCCCGTACTGGATGATGGGCTTGTCCACCAGCGCCAGCATCTCTTTGGGAATTACCTTGGTCGCCGGCAAAAACCGCGTGCCCAAACCGCCTGCGGGGAATACCGCCTTCCGAACATGCTTGCTCATTCCGCCTTCCTCGTGTCGTTCTCATTCAGTGTAGACTCATCGTCTTCATCGTCATTCGCCCATTTTGGCAGGGCGCAATTCTGACATTCTTCGCGAATCCCGCCGATGCCGAAGCGCCCATTGAACCGTTCGCCACAGCGGGGACACGGCCAGATATAACGGCAATAATGAAAATACGCCACCGCAAGGAAAAGAACGACTATCACGGGGTCAAGTGGCCAGCTTAAGTTGAGCAGAAAGAGTATCGGGAGAAGCAGTATAGAAATCAAAATGATCCCAACCACAGCAAAAAGCTCATATCCAGCAAGTCTCTTGTATCCCGCCCAGTTCTCTGCGTATTTGCCCTCCATCGTACCTTTCTCCATGTGCCACCCACTTCACAGCGTCGGCGAATCGTCCCCCAGCATCGCCTCCCGCACAATCTTGATCGGCGGAAACCCCTCGCGCAGGAAGTCGTCGTGAAACTTCTCCAGAGAAAACGCCGCGCCCTGCTTCTTCTTCACGTCCTCGCGCAGCTTCATGATCTCCAGCTTGCCCAGCGTGTAGTAGAGATAAGTCGGGTCGCTGGTGCCGCGCTTGGTTTCCACCATCGCCGTCTCTTTCGACTGGTAACCTTCCTTCTGAAAGAACGCGACCGCCTCGTCGAAGCTCATCTTGCCGGTATGCATCTCAATGCCCACGATGAAGCGCGCGTTCCTGAGCAGCGCGTCCTGCAGTTGCCCCAGCCGCAGGAACTTCGCTTCGCGCTCATCCTTGGCTCCAACTCCCGACTGCCCATACCCTTCGTCCAGCATCATCTGCTCGGTGTAGTGCGCCCATCCTTCGATGTCTGTGTTTGCCCCCAGCAGCTTGCGCACCTTGCTCGGCGCCTGCGGCAGCCAAAGGAACTGAATATAGTGCCCCGGATAAGCCTCGTGCACCGCCGTCGAAATCACTGTGCCGATGTTGAACGAGTGCATGAAGCCTTCCACTTCCTCGGGCTTCATCGATGGGTCGGGTAACGTCACGTTGAAGTACGCCTCTGTCGCGTGCTTCTCAAACGGCCCCGGCGTATCCATGCTTGCAAAGGTCGTCGCCCGCATGAACGGTGGCGTCTCTTCCACGATCGGCCGCACATCGGAAGGAATGGTCACAATATGGTGCGACCGGATGAAGCTCACCAGCCCATCGAATGTCGCGCGGAAAGCGTCCAGCAGATGATCCGGCGCGGGATGATTCTCGCCTAACTCCTCCACCACCGCGCGCGCATCCTTCGCCGGCTCCAGCTCCTTCGCGATCTCGTTGAAGTGCGCCTGATTCTTTTTCAGGTCCGCCCAGCCAATCTCCAGCAGCTTGTCCAGCGGCAGGTCCACCATCTCGTCGTAGGCAAGCTTCTTCTGGAACGCCTCCGCGCCAATCCGGAAGTCCCCGTTCGACCTCGCCAGCAAATCCGTCTTCAGCCAGCCCAGATAACTCTTCAGCTCCGCAATCACCGCCGCGTTCGTCTGGGCAAACTCGGCCTTCAGCGCCGCGTCCTGCGCATCCGCAAACGCCAGCGGCACATCCTTCTCAAAGAAACTCACGATGTCCGGCAACTGCTCAATGGCAATCTCCGTGTACACGCGTGGCGGATTCTTCAGGTTTACTCGCGCCGCGTCCAGCAGCGCCGGCATCTGCTTCTCGCGCGCAACCAGCGACCTTAGCCGCTCGTCCGGCGACGCGAACTTCCGCTCCATCAGCACAAACGCCCCATTCGCGCAGGTGCTCGAGTAGTTATCCGCATTCTTCTCCCACGGCCGTATCGTTTCCAGTGTCAGCAGTTGCGAGCGAATGTTGGATAGAACAATCTCCCGGTCGCTCCGCGCTACAAAATCTGCCGCCGCATCATCGGGATGAATCGCCTCGATGCGCTTCTCGAAGCTCTTGAGCGCGGCAATCTCGGCGTCCACGTTCTTGCGCGAGTAATCCTCCAGTTGCCCGTCGAACTGGTGATACCCCACCAGCGTCCCGTTCGTCGGACCATAGTGAAAATACACCTGGTCGAAGTACGCATCGGAAGCCTTCTCGAACTTCTGCTTCCAGTTCTCTTGCGCAGCGTACGCAGTAATCGCAGAACACATACAAGCTCCAATCGCAAACAACACAAAAAGCTTCTTCATGTTTTCTCTCTCAATCGAGGGTGAATTCTTATGCGTTGACCGGCGCCGGAGCCAGTTTGTCAAGCACCTCGTGAATCTCAAGCAGAACTTCGTCGGGCCGCGTGGCAGTCAAAGGATACTTCAACAGCCCCTGCGGCGTGAACTGCGCCCCACGCTTGGCGTTCTGCGCCACCAGCCGCATCAGTTGCCGCGGATCGACAACAGCGTTCTCCATGAACCGTATCTGGAGCTCGCCCCGCTTGCGATCCACCTGCGCAATGCCCATCCGCTCGCATTCCAGGCGCACCATCGCCGCTTCCAGCAGGTACACGGTCGCGTCCGGCGGCGCTCCATAACGGTCTTCCAGTTCCGCGCGCACCTCGGCCAGTGCCGCCTCGCTCGCCGCCCCCGCAATCTTCTTGTAGAGCCGCAGCCGCTGATTCTCTTCCGGCACATAGCTCTCGTCGATGCGCAGTGCTATGCCTAAGTTAAGCTGCGTCGCGGGCCGCTCCTCGCTCGTTTCGCCCTTCATCTCCTTCACCGCGGCTTCCAGCATCGACGTGTACAGTTCGAATCCCACCGCCTCGATGTGCCCGCTCTGTTCGCCGCCCAGCATGTTGCCCGCCCCGCGCAGTTCCAGGTCCAGCGCCGCAATCTTGAACCCCGCGCCCAGGTCGCTGAACTCCTTCAGCGCCGCCAGCCTTCTGCGCGCAATCTCCGTCAGCTCATTCTCCGGCGGAATGAGTAAATACGCATAGGCCCGCCGGTTCGACCGCCCCACTCTCCCGCGTAACTGGTATAACTCGCTCAGCCCATGCCGGTCCGCGCGGTTGATCAGAATCGTATTCGCCAGCGGAATGTCCAATCCGTTCTCGATGATCGTCGTAGCCACCAGCACGTCAAAGTCGTGCCTCATGAAGGCCAGCATCACCCTCTCCAGTTCCGTCTCGCTCATCTGCCCGTGGGCCACCGCCACCCGCGCCGCCGGAACAAGCTCCTGAATCCGCGCCGCAATTTCGTAAATCGACTCCACGCGGTTGTGCACAAAATAGACTTGGCCGCCGCGCTCCAGTTCCACCTCCACCGCCGAGCGCACAATCTTCTCGTCGAACTTGGCCACCACCGTTTGAATCGCCATCCGGTCCTTCGGCGGCGTCTCGATCACGCTCATGTCCCTCAGCCCCACCAGCGACATATGCAGCGTCCGCGGAATCGGCGTCGCGCTCATCGCCAGCACATCGATCTCCTTGCGCATCTGCTTCAGCCGTTCCTTGTGCCGCACGCCGAACCGCTGCTCCTCATCCACCACCAGCAGGCCCAAATCCTGAAACTTGATGTCCTTCGACAGCAGGCGATGCGTGCCGATCAGGATGTCTACCTTGCCCGTCTCCACGCGTTCCACAATCAGTTTCTGCTCCTTCGCCGTACGGAACCGCGAGATCATCTCAACATTGATCGGGAACTGCGCAAACCTCTGCTTGAACGTCTCGAAATGCTGAAAACTCAAAATCGTTGTTGGCGTCAACACCGCCACCTGCTTGCCGTCCTGCACCGCCTTGAACGCCGCCCGCATCGCCACTTCAGTCTTGCCATAGCCCACGTCGCCGCATAGCAGCCGGTCCATCGGCGTCGTCGATTCCATGTCGTACTTGATCGCCCGGATCGCCGTGATCTGATCGTCCGTCTCGCTGTAGTCGAACGAGTCCTCGAACTCCCGCTGAAACTCGTTGTCTTTGGAGAAAGCCGTTCCCTGCGCCGTGTGCCGTTCGGCGTATAACTTCAGTAACTCGCCGGCCATATCCTGCATGGCCCTGCGCACCCGCGCCTTGGTCTTGGTCCATTGCTGCGAGCCCAGCCTGTTCAGCACCGGAGCCGGCCCGGCGTCCGTCGAGCGGTACTTCTGGATCAGGTCCAGCCGAGTTAGCGGTACATATAACTTTGCAGCCTCGGCAAACTCCAGAATCATGAATTCGACGGAGAGCCCATCCTGCGCAATCTCCCTTAGCCCCTGGTATTGCGCAATCCCGTGCTCCACGTGAACCACGTAATCGCCCAGCCCCAAGTCGCGGAAGTCCGAAACAAACGCCGCCGTCTTCGATCGTTTCGGCTCCGGCCGCGCCGCCACATCCGCCTCGTCCGATAGGTCGTTGGCCCCGAACACAATCAGGTTCGAGTCCGCAAAACTCACGCCTGCCGCCAATGGCGTCCTTACAATCACCGGCACGCGCAAGTCGCCCGCCAGATAGCTGCCCTCATCCAGCATCGTCTCGCCCGGATGCGGATTGCGGCTGCCCAGCCGGTACGGAATCTCGTACTCGCGCAGCACCGTCGCCAGTCGCTCCACGTCGCCCTGGTGCGGCGCGGCCAACACAATCCGCGTCTCCGCCGCCATCAGGTTTCTCAGTTGCTCAGTCAGCGCCGGAATCGACCCATGAAACCTGAGAGTAGGCCGCGTATTCAGCTCGATCTCGCCCAGCGTGTTGTCTTCATCCAGCACGTCCACCACGCCCAGTTGATCCAGATCCAGCCCCATGTGCGAGTCGAGCGCTACTTGCAACACCTCCGGCCGCAGGTAGATGTCCTCTGGCCGGATCAGCGACCCGATCCCCGACCGCTCATGCCGCTGTTCCACCTTGCTCCACCAGCGATCGATCTGGTTGCGCACCATCGCCGGCTCTTCAATGAACAGCGCGCACCTCGGCGTCAGTGTCAGCAGCGACTTCTCCGCCCCCGCCACCGCGCTGAAAAATTCCCACCCCGGAAAAACGCTCACCCCGCCCGCAGCCGCCATCTCGGCCGCCATCTCTTCGTCTTCGCCTTCCACTCGCTGCCGGCTCAACCGCCCGTGCACCGCCGCCAGCAGCCGCTCCGTTACCGGCGTCTCCGTCAGCGGCAGCAACTGCGCCTCGTCCAGCCCGCTCTGCGACCGCTGCGTCTCCGGATCGAACTTGCGTATGGTCTCAATTTCGTCGCCAAAGAACTCGATGCGCACCGGCCGGTCGGCCTCCGGCGAGTACACGTCAAGAATCCCGCCCCGCCGCGTGAACTGCCCCGGCATCTCCGCGAGATCCATCTGTGTATAGCCCACGCTGGCCAGGTGCCCGGTCAGCACCTCCACGTCCACCTCTTCGCCGCGCTTCAGCGTAACCGCCAGCCCCGCGTAGTAGTCGCGGTCAAACAGCTTCAGCGCCGCCGACTCCACCGGCGCAATCAGGATCGACACCGCCCCGGTCGCCAGCTTCCACAGCGCCGCCGCCCGCTGCTCCTGCACATCGGGATGAGGAGATAGGTTTTCGAAAGGAAGCACATCGTGCGCCGGGAACCGCACCACCTCTGCCGGATCCACCGCGCCGGTCAGCTCGCAGCCCGCCCGCAGCATCGGCTCCAGCGCCTCGGCAGCCTTGTTGTCCGCCACCACCACAATCACCGGCTGGCGGGCCGCCCGCGCCATCAGCGGCACATACAGCGCCCGCGCCGTCGCCGTCAGCCCGGACACACGTCTCCGCCCCGCACCCAGGCTCAGATGCCTTCGTACGCGCTCAAATCCCGAACAGTGCTCCAGCTCCGCAAAAATTTCGCGGACAAACGGGAGAATCATGAGCCCCTAGTTTATCAGCGATTGCGCGGCGGCCGGATGCCCGTCGTTTAGAACCAAAGCATGGACCGAATGTTGGGAAAGGATTCCGTCCCTTTTCAACTGCCCAAACGCTTGCGGATATCCTTCAGCAGCACCAGGAGATGGAGCGGGTCCGCAGGCGATGCCACAAAATCGAACTGCTCATAATACCGCCGAGCCTGATCGTCCTTGGCATGGACGGCAAGCGCCCGTATCCCTGCGATATCGGCAGCTTGCAAGGTTCTCAGCACGGCATCCCTGAGCAGCGCCCGTCCCACGCCTTTCTTCTGCCAGTCCTTATCGACGGCGAGGCGGGCCAGCAGCATGATCGGCACCGGATGTCGTGCGAGCCCCTTCCGCAAACGCTCCGGCGCGTCGCTATACTCAATTTGCCCAACAGCCAGGCTGTAGTACCCGATTACGACCCCACCGGCCAAACCTACGTAGGTTTGCGCCGCGCCGGCGCCCTGGTTCTGCAGAGCATATTTGCGCAGCCAGCTAGTCAAGGCCTCTTGTCCGCAGTCGAACGCGTCGATCGGATGGTCGCGGCGCAGCTTTTCGATCATGCGCTCTTCGGTCAAGCGGGCCTCTGTCATCTCTTCGCGCCGGAGTCGAAGAATCCTGGCTCATCCAGAAGCGCCTGTAGACGGGGCAACGGACGCGCAGGCGCATCGAGTGCGGCTTGAAACGCGGCCCACTTCTCCGCATCCAAACCAAAGACGCGGCGATCCGCAAGCGTCTCTTCCGCGCGGGAAAGAGCGCTCTCCATAACAAAATCGCTCATGGAGCGGTGAGTTGCAGACGCCGCAGCCTGCAGCTTCGCCTTGGCCGAAGGCGAAACCCGCACATCCAGCTTCTCCGTGCGCCGTTCCGTCTGGGCCGGTTGGGTGGCCATGAGATTGCTCCATTCGTTCCTCAATCAGAATGATCGATTGTCATGACGATGTCAAGACGCTCAGTACCCAGCCTCCCGCCCATGCCGCACCGCCAGGATCACGACTTCCTTCCCCCCGTAGTGGTACAGCGCCACATAGGCCCCGCTCCCGAACTCAATCACCCACTCGCGAAACTCGGGCGGCAACTCATCCACGGGGCGGCCGATCTCCGGATGCTTTCCCAGCGCTTTGACGCCCTGCCGGATCGTCTTGACAGCCCGCTTGGCTGCATCGCGGCTCTTGGGAGCCAGAAAATCATGCAGACGGGCTACATCCCGTAAGGCCGCCTGCGACCACTTCAGACGTGGCATTCAGGGGCCTCGGCGTCCTCACCCGCTTCGAGTTTGGCCAGCCAGGCGTCCGCTTCCTCGGCGGTCGCGTGCAGGCCGGTCGTCTGGTAGTGATTCCAGGCGGCAAGCGCGTCCTGGCGCAATTGCTCGCGCTTCTCCTCGCGCCCCACGTATTGCTCGACGGCCTCGCGCATCACCCAGTGCGGCGACCGCCGCCGCGCCGCCGCAAGCCGCTGCACGCGCTCTTTCAGTTCGCTTTCGAGCTTCAGGCTGGTTGTAGAAGATATCGCCATCGCAGGTGCTCCAAGGTGTTACCTGGTAGCACTATACCACGAATAGCCGGTCGCTCCAAAAAGCGCCCCCCCAGCCCTTCCTACTCCGCCGCACCCGCCCGATCCACAAACACCTGCTCCGGAGCAGCGACCTGAAGCGCCAGCCCCTCCACCTTCAATTTCATGGTTTCGATCGTGGGCTTATGGTCCAACCGGGCCGTAAAGTCCAGCTCGTACTGGTTCTCCAGACGCCGCGCCAGATCCTCGAAAAACGGCTGGAACGAAACCGGATTGCCCGCCCCCATCCAATAGCTGTTGCCGCCTGTCGCCTGGGTAACTTCCGCCAGCAAGCTCTGCCCGCCATCGGCCATCATCGAGTTCTCGCCGCCGTCAAGCCGGCTCCGCCAGCAGATCGTGTACACCACCAGCCTCGCGCGCACTGAATCCTTGATTGCCGCCTGGACATACGGGTCGTCGGGATCGAAGCGCGGGTTGTTGGGATCGATGCCGTCCGTAAACAGCACCACCTCGTGCCGCACCCCGTGCGCTTGAGAAGGCCAACGCTGCGCCAGGTCCGACAGGCTGAAGTAGGGGTTCGAGGTCGGCCCTGACGGCAAATGAAGCTCACCCACCACCTGTGCGTGGTCTGCCGATGGTGGACTCGCCAGAGCGGCGCGCCCATTCTCCATATACCCGACGGCAACCTTCGTATGCGGGCCCAGGCCCTTCACGAAATCCTTGATCTCGTCGAATTGCCGCCCCAGATTGCGCGCCCCGCCATCGATCAGCACCACCAGTTCCAGTCCGTCGTTCGCGCCCTTGTACGGCGCCCAGCCGGTCACGGTGGAATCTTTCCCGTTCACTTTGACGCTGACATCCTGTTGGGAAATGTTCGGAGCCACCTCGCTGTGCTTGGCGAAAATCGTCACCACGGCCCGTCCCTGCCCCGTGGCTTTGTCGCTTTGCGCAAACGCCGGCGCCGCCATCAGCAGCGCCCCAGCGACCATCCAGATCGCCAATCCAATTCTCTTCATGCGAATCGCCCCTCCGAGATTCCGCCGCCGGCAGTCGTCCTCTCACCTTGCGGGTCTGAGCCTCTACTGCGTTAGATGCGCCAGGTGGTCCAAATCCCAGCTCAGGCCGCAAAATAGGCGCCTCATCTCTCGACCGCCGCTGCGGAGAGACCTGGGAGTACACAAGGACCGACAACCGGAGTTGACCTGCCGCCCCGCCAGACTTCTATTCCCTATTCCCTGGTCCCTATTCCCTGGTCCCTATTCCCTATTCCCTATTCCCTATTCCCTATTTCCTGTTTTTCCGTCACTCCCCGCCCACCGCCTTGGCAAACGAATAGAAGAAGTCCAGCGACTTCCAGTACGAATCCACCGGCAGCCGCTCGTCCTGTCCGTGCGCGCGCTCGTCGTCCCGCTCCAGCGCAATCGCCGAATACCCGTAGCAGGGAATCCCCGCCTGCGCAAAGTAGATCGAATCGCTGGCCCCGTTCTCCATCACCGGCGTCACCGGCGTCCCCGGCCAGATGGCTTGCGTCAGCCGCGTCAGCGGCTCGAAGACCTCCGCGATCGGCGCCGGCGGGATCATTGCTTTTCTCTCCGGCGCCGTATCGGAGACCGCCCCCGCATCGGATACGTACTTCACCGTCAGCTTGTCGTCGCCGAAGATCCCGATCAACTGCTGCCGAATCTCCTCCGGCGAGTGCCCCGGAAAAATCCTGCAGTTCACATTGGCCCGCGCCGTCTGCGCCAGCGCATTGTTGGCGTGCCCGGCGCTCAGCCGCGTAGCCACGCAGGTGGTGCGGAAGTTCGAGTTGAAGCTCGGCTCGGAGGCGCTCAACCGCGCCGCCGCTGCCAGGTCCGGCGGCGTCGCCAGAGTCGCCCGCATATCGGCCGCCGTCGGTCCCGTCTCCTGCCCCGCCAGGTTCTTGAAGTAGGTCCGCGTCACCTCGTTCATCTCAAACGGAAATGCATAAGCAGCCAGCTTGTTCAGCGCCGTCGTCAGCTCGTAAATCGCATTTTCCGGCCGCGGAAGAGAGCTATGCCCCCCGCGATCGGTCGCCGTAACCTGGAAATCGGAATAAACCTTCTCCGTTGCCTCCACGTCGGCCACCACCGCCCGCCCGTGGTCCAGTTCAATCCCGCCCGCGTCGGGATTGATGACAAACGCCGCGTCCACCAGCTCCCGATGCTCCCGCACCAGCCAGTTCGCACCGTTGAACTTCCCACCCTCCTCGTCCGCCGTCAGCGCCAGGATCAGGTCCCGCTTCGGCTTGTACCCCTCCCGGTGCAGCCGCAGAAATGTAACCACCAGCGCCGCATCCGAGTTCTTCATGTCCTGCGTCCCACGCCCATAGTAGTAGCCGTCCTTCTCCACAAACTCAAACGGATCGGTCGACCAGTCCGAGCGCAGCGCCTCCACCACGTCCATGTGGCAAAGAAACAGCACCGGCTTCTCGGTCGCGGTTCCCGCCGCCCGGAACCGCACCACAAGATTCTTCTTGCGCGCATCCGGCCCCAGCAGTTGCACGTCTTCGGCCGCAAAACCCGCGTCCAGAAACCGTTTCTGCATGGCCTCGGTCGCCGTGGTCACGTTGCCCAGAGGCGTGTCCGTGGTGTTGATCTCGATCAACTCCTTGAAGATCGCCCGCGCCAGCGCTCGATCCTCCGCGGACGCTGTTGGCAAAGGGCTCTGGGCAAGCGCGGCAGGGCTGGTGCAGACGGCCCCAAGGCAGGCGGCAAGGACGAGAACGGCAATTGGACAAGAAGCTTCGTTTCGGCGCATGAGCGCATTGTACCGCCCGCTCCGGCCCTGCTCCGCGCAGAAAGGGAAGCACCCGCGTTTGCGCCCCGCCGGAAATCGATTTATCGTTGTCCCACCACACATTCGAGGTGCAGTATGCATTTCAGGTTCATGGTTGCCGCTTCTCTCCTTGCCTTCGCCGTCACAACCGTCGCGCAAATGCCCGACAAGCCCCCCACGCGCCCCAGGATCACCGGCATCTCGCATATCGCCGTCTACGCTTCGGACCCCGCCGCCACCGATCACTTCTACCGCGATATCGTCGGCGCCGTGAAGCTGCCCGATCCCGAGAACCCCAAAGGCAGTCGCTACGCCCTCAGCGCCACGCAGTTCATTGAGGTATTGCCGCTCCCCGAAGGCGCCGGCATCAACCGCCTCGACCACACCGCCTGGAACACCGACGACGCCGAAGGGCTGCGCAGGTATCTCGCCGCCAGGTCATGGAAGACGCCACCCACGGTCGAAAAGGGCGCCGACGGCAGCGTTTGGTTCACGGTAAAGGACCCCGAAGGCAACAAGGTCGAGTTTGTCCAGCCTCCCGCGGTGCTCAAGCCGCTCGCCGCCCCCTCGGTCATCGGCCGTCACATCATCCACGTCGGTTTCCTGGTTCACAGCCGCGTCATCGAAGACACCTTCTACCGCGATCTCCTTGGCTTCCGCCCCTACTGGTTTGGCGGCATGGTGGAAGGCAAACTCGACTGGGTAAGCCAGCAGGCCCCCGACAGCCACGACTGGGTTGAATACATGCTCACCAGCGGCCCCTCCGGCTCCGGCATTCCGCCCACCATGACCCAGCAAAATCTCGGCGTCCTCGACCACCTCTCCATCGGAGAAGCATCCGTCCCCCAAGCCTACAAAGTGCTCGCGGACGGCAACCGCCTCACCGGGCGTCACGACGACCAGCCCAAAATCGGCAAGGACGGCAAGTACCAGTTCAACATGTACGACCCCGACGGCATCCGCATCGAACTGATGAACTTCCACGCCTCGGAAAAGCCCTGCTGCTCGCCGTTTACAGCCGACGATCCGCCGGAGTAAAGCCTCGGCGAAGTTCCCCGACTGTGAATCCAGAGGTTGAGCTGAGTCCGCGGCCGGCGCATAAAGGGTGAAACACAATGAATGGACGGCAGAGAATTGCCGCGGCGTTGAATGGCAACTGGCCCGACCGCACGCCGGTTATGCTGCACAATTTCATGATGGCGGCGCGAGAGGCTGGCGTCACGATGCGCCAGTTTCGCGAAGACCCGAAGCAGATGGCTCGATGTTTCGGAGAGGCGGCTGAGCGCTATCGGCTCGACGGCATCTTCGTCGATGTCGATACCGTAACTCTCGCCGGCGCTGTCGGCGTTCCAGTCGATTTCCCGGAAGACAACCCGGCTCGCTCCCACGGCTCTTGTTTGCCGGCACTGGAAGGTGTGCGGGATCTCGATCCCGTCGATTTATCCCGCGATCCCAGAATTCAGATACTGACTGAGGCGGTTGCGATCCTGGTGCGCGAGTATGGGCAAGAACTATTCATACGCGGCAACTGCGATCAATCGCCCTTCTCGCTGGCGGGAGCCATGCGCGGCCTGGATCAGTGGCTCATGGATGTCGCCGGCCAGCAAGACGACGAACTGGTCCACGCCCTGCTCGAGTACTGCACGGGGATCACCTGCCAATTCGTCAAGCTGATGGCAAAAACGGGCGCGCACATGATTTCCAACGGCGATAGCCCGGCCGGACCCGACATGTTATCGCCGCGCTTCTATAGCGCCTACGCGTTGCCGTACGAACGGCGGGTTGCAGCATGCTCTCATCGGGAAGGACTGCCCTATCTCCTCCACATCTGCGGGAAAACCGACCGGATCCTCAAGCAGATGCTGGATATCGGAGCGGACGCCTTGGAGATCGACTTCAAGACCGACACCCAGTTGGCGCACGATCTCTTCAAGGATAAGGTCACTTTCTTTGGCAACATCGACCCTAGCGAAGTTCTTGCCCGAGGGACTCCCGAATTGGTGAAGCTCAAAACGGAAGAACTCTTGAACGTGTTTGCGGATAGTCCGCGCTTTGTGCTCAATAGCGGCTGTGCAATCCCAGCCGACACTCCCCCTGAGAACATCCGTGCTATGTTGGCGTGCGTGCGGACTTCGCCCTTGGGAGTAGAGCGGCCGCAGGGGCTTCCGTATGGAAATGATGCTGGATTGAGAGGTTAGCGCGATCCAACTGTTCCTGTGCCCCGACGAACGTCAATCGTGAGGCGGCCATCCTCAGCCGCCCTCAACCGTTCCTTCGCGCTAAAATCAAGGTCACATATGCCCGCCGCCGCCCTCTCACCCCAAGTTCTGGCCAAGTACGAGCCCGTCATAGGACTCGAGGTCCACGTCCAACTGCTCACCGCCACCAAGGCATTCTGCGGTTGCGCCAACCAATTCGGCTCCGCTCCCAACACCAATATCTGCCCCGTCTGCCTGGGACTGCCGGGCGCTCTCCCGGTGCTCAACGAAAAGGCGGTCGAGTTCGCTACCCTGGCCGCCCTGGCCCTGGGTTGTGAAGTCCGCGAGCGCTCCATCTTCGCCCGCAAGAACTACTTCTATCCCGACCTGCCCAAGGGCTACCAGATCTCCCAGTTCGACAAGCCCATCGCCGAGCACGGCTTCATCGAAGTCCCGACCGCCAACGGGGCCCCCAGCGACAGGTCTTCGTCGTTGGGGTGTTCAGACGGCGTCATGAAGCGCATCGGCATCACCCGCCTGCACATGGAAGAAGACGCCGGCAAGAGCCTCCACGAGGGCTTTGCCGACTCCGCAACCCGCACCTACATCGACCTGAACCGCTGCGGGACTCCTCTAATCGAAATCGTCTCCGAGCCCGACATTCGCACTGCAGACGAGGCCTTCGAGTACCTCACCCGTCTCAAGGAGATCCTTCTCTACACCGGCGTCTCCGACTGCAACATGGAGGAGGGTTCGCTGCGCTGCGACGCCAACGTCAGCGTCCGCCTCAAGGGCGCGGACAAATTCGGCACCAAGGCCGAAGTCAAGAACGTCAACAGTTTCCGCTTCGTCCGCGCCGCCCTCGAATACGAAATCGAGCGCCAGATCGAAGTCCTCGAGTCCGGCGGGCGCGTGATCCAGGAGAGCCGCACCTGGAACGCCGCCGAGGGCCGCACCTATTCCATGCGCTCCAAGGAGCAGGCCCACGACTACCGCTATTTCCCCGAGCCCGACCTGCCGCCGCTGATCGTCTCCGCGGAGTTTCTCGCCGACACGGCCAAAAAGCTCCCCGAGTTGCCTGAAGCCCGCCGCGCCCGCATGATCGCCGAGTACGAGCTCAACGCGCAGGACGCTGCCACGCTCACCGCATCCCGCGAGTTCGCGGATCGCTTTGAAGCCGCCGCCCGCACCGCCCGCAACCCTCGCCGCGTCGCCAACGTGCTGCTCAGCGAGGTCGGCGGACGCCTCAAAGCCCTCGGCCTCGAACAGGAACAATCGCCCGTCTCCATGGCCGGCATCGTCCAGGCCGCCGATCTCCTCGATGAAGCCAAAATCAGCTCCAAACAGCTCAAACAGTTGTTCGATGTGTGTTTTGAGAACGGTGAAGACTTCCCCGCCGTCTACGACCGCGAGAAGCCCGAGCAGATCACCGACGCCTCAGCCTTGGAAGCCCTGATCGACCAGGTCATCGCCGCCAACCCCAAACAGGTCGAGCACTACCGCGGCGGCAAGAAGACCGTCGCCGGTTTCTTCGTCGGCCAGGTCATGAAAGCCACCAAAGGCCAAGCCAACCCCGCTCTGCTCAATGAACTCGTGGTGAAAAAGCTGGAGGGTTGAAGCCACCCTACTTCAGCTTCAGCTCCGTCTCGAACTCCTTGCGTGCGTCCCACGAACTCACCGTCTTGGTTGCGCTCTTCTTCCCGTCCTTTTCCGCCCACAGCTCATGGTCTTCCGCCATGTTCACCTGCGTGAACCGGAACCTGCCGTCGGGGGCGGAAGTATAACTGCGGATCGACTTGCTCTTCAGGTCCTTCAGAAATACGGTGGCGCCGACAACCGGGGCGGAACCGCTGTCCACCACCGTCCCCAGCACCACGCGCTGACCCAGATTCTGCGCCTGCGCCTCCACCGGACCAATCAACCCGCTCCCCTGCCCCATCGGAACCAACCCTGCCGCCAGAACGGCAAGCGCCGCTCCGGCCGCCAATTGCGCGCAACCAAGCCTCACTCTTCCTCCTCGTCCTCTTCAAACTGCTCGTCCTCGTCCTCATCCAGGTCGCCGCCCACCCGCGCCAACTCCAGCGGTTCCACGCCGACCACCTCGTACTCCGTTCCGCACTCGTCGCAGGTGACCACGTCGCCTTCTTCCACTTCGTCCAATTCGATGTCTAGTCCATTCTCGCACTCAGGGCAGTTGGCCATGGCAGCCTCCTCGCTTTCCGAAAGATTGCGTATTGAAAGATGACGGCGCCTTGCGGCATGACATCGCTATCTTTAGGGAGAACCCGGCCTCAGGTCAAGAGCCACAAGCCGCATCCGCAACCGGAACTCCCAACCGCGGACGATTTCCCATGAATTCCAGCAGCCGATCAAGCCTTCCAGGCCGCCGCAACACACCATCCCCGCCCCCCGCAGCTCCCGCAATCGGTTAGACTGTAACCGGCCTCACGAGGCGGACTGCCCGGCCCGCAGCCCATCGCACGAAATCCAAGACCCTCAAGTCCTATGGCACAGCGGAGCTGCCCATCACCCTCAAGAGCGACTCCACAGGCCTGGTCCTGCAAGTCCCCGATCTGCCCTCAACTCCCGCGAAGGGGCCGTTGCCGGACCCGTTCCGGGAACGCCGTAAGCACTTTGGGCAACGCTCTTCGCCGCGTTTCCTGCGCCCCATGACACTCGCCTGCTCCACCGTTTACCCTGTTCACAACGATGCCCAGACTCGGCTCCAGTCCGTTTTCCTTCCCCGACTTCAGCGGCGCCACGCGCCGCCTGATTCTCGTCAATCTCTTCGCCTTCTTTGCCTTGCTCCTGGCCCAATTTGCGTTTCCGGCCGGTGCGGGGCAGTTGGCCAGCCTCCTCGTCTTCCTTCCCAAAGCCTTCCTCCACGGCGCCCTCTGGCAACCCTTCACCTACAGCTTCATCCATCTCGGGCTCATCGGAACCCTCTTCGAACTGCTTTCCCTTTGGTTCCTGGCCGGCTTTCTTGAGCAGTTGCACACCTCAAGCTGGGTCACCAGCCTTTACGCCGTTTCCGTCCTCGGCACCGGGGCCGCGGCCATCGCCATCTACGCGGTCAGCGGCACGCTCGGGCTTCCGCTCCTCGAAATCCCCCTCTACGGCTGCTTTGGCGGCATCTTCGGCCTCCTGGTCGCCATTGGCACGCTCTACGGCAACATGGAGTTCCTGCTCTTCTTCACCATCGGCATCAAGGCCCGCTACCTGGCCATCCTCTTCGCTCTCATCTCCATCGCCATGCTCTTCGGCCAGCAGCGCATGTACGCCTTTTCCCAGTTGGGCGGAGCGCTCGCAGGCCTGCTCTTCATCCGCCTCGCCCCGCGCCGCGGCCTCTCCTTCGCCTTCAGCGAACAATGGTACGGCCTGCGCAACCGCTATTACCGCTGGAAGCGCCGCCGCGCCGCCCGCAAGTTCGAGGTCTACATGCGTTCCCAGGGCCGCACCGTCCGCTTCGATGGCCACGGCAAGCAAATCGACGAAGACCCCGACGACAAGAAGCGCTGGAATTAGTCCCGGCTCTCCTCTGGAGACACTTCGGCAGATGCCGCAAATGCCTAAAGTCGAATTGCACCTGCATCTGGACTGCTCGCTGAGCTACCAGGCTGTCTCCCGGCTTGTCCCTTCCATCTCCCGCCGGGAGTTCGACGCCGAGTTCATCGCTCCGCCCCAGTGCACCAGCCTGGCTGATTTTCTAACCCGGGCCCCGCGTGGATTTCAGTTGATGCAGAGTGAAGACGCCCTTCGCCTCGTCACTGAAGACCTGCTTGAACAGTTGAGCCAGGATGGGGTCATTTATGCGGAGATTCGTTTCGCTCCCTTGTTGCATACCGCGGCGGGACTCACGCCCGAGGCAGTGGTTGCGGCTGTCGATCGCGCCACGGAACAGTGCATCGAAGCCACGGGGATCGAAGCGCGTCTGATCCTTTGCACGCTCCGGCACTTCAATCAGGCGCAGAGCCTGTTGACGGCGCAACTTGTAGAACGCTTCAAGGGTAGCCGCGTGGTGGCGCTGGATATCGCCGGAGACGAATCGGGGTTTTCCATCGACGCTCATATCCCGGCCTTCCGCTACGCGCTTGACCATGGTCTCGGCCGCACGGCCCACGCTGGAGAAGCGCGCGGCGCCGGCAGCGTATGGGAGACGCTGCGGGCCTTTGCGCCATCGCGGATCGGCCACGGTGTACGCAGCATCGAAGACGCGTCCCTGGTGGAACATTTGCGCCGCGAACGCATCCATCTTGAGGTTTGCCCCAGCAGCAATGTGCAGACGCGCACGTTTCTCACCTATGGCGCTCACCCTGTCGATCGATTGTTGCGAGCGGGCGTGTCTCTGGGCATCAACACCGATGCGCGCACCATCGCCAACGTGACGTTGGAGCAGGAGTATGACCGGCTGCGACAGCACTTCGGCTGGGGCGCCGAAGAGTTGCTCGCCTGCAACCGCGAGGCTCTGCGCGCGGCCTTCCTCGATGAGCCGCTCAGAGCACGTCTGCTCGCTCAACTCACAGCGATCTGATAGGCCGGCGCGATCGACGGCTGCCCCAATCACAAAAACTGCTGGATCTGAAATTCGCTCCAGCCGGATTAAAACCAGCCATCTGGATTCAAGTCCTATATTTGCTTTCTGTTAGCCAATTCGATGGCGCTTGGCTCCGTCAACAATCTTTGCAAGGCCGGATGGACTTCGGTGGGCTTGTCGAGTGCGGCGAGGAATGCTTCCCACTGAGCCGGAGGAAGCGTAAATTCCTTCTGTTCAGCCAACTCAAGCTCAGCGACAGCGCAAGCGCTCTGCACAACGAATTCCGTCATGGTTTGCCCTTGCATAAAGAATATCGCCCGTAACGAGGCTCCTGGACCCTTCCGTTACAATGTTCTCTGAAATGTCCATCAAACTCGCCTTTCTTTTTCCGGGGCAGGGTTCGCAGACCGTTGGCATGGGCCGCGAACTCGGGGCTCGCTTCCCCATCGCCGCACAAACCTTTGCCGAAGCCGATCAAGCCCTCGGCTTTCCGCTCTCGAAAATCATCTTTGAAGGTCCTGAAGAAGACCTGCGCCTCACCGAAAACACCCAGCCGGCCATTCTCACCGTCAGCGTCGCCGCCTGGCGCGTCCTCGCCCAGCACGGCGTCCAGCCGTCCCTGGCCGCCGGCCACTCCCTCGGCGAGTGGTCCGCCCACGTCGCCGCCGGAACGCTCGGCTTTGCCGACGCCGTCCGCGCCGTCAAGGCCCGTGGCCGCGCCATGCAATTGGCCGTCCCCGCCGGCCAGGGCGCCATGGCCGCCGTCCTCGCGCTCCCCGCCGACCAGGTAGCCGCAGCCTGCCGTGAAGCCGAGGCCGAGACCGGCCTCACCGTGGCCGCCGCCAACTTCAACTCCCCCACCCAGACCGTCATCTCCGGCGCCCTCGCCGCCGTCGAAAGAGCCTCGGCCCTGGTCAAAGCCAAAGGCGCGCGCCGCGCCGTCATGCTCCCCGTCAGCGCGCCTTTCCACTGCGCTCTCATGCAGGCCGCCCAGGAAGACGTCGCCCGCGTCCTCTCCGCCCTCACCCTGGCCGATCCCTGCATCCCCGTTGCCGCCAACGTCACCGGCAGCCTGGTCACCACCGCCGAGGCCGTCCGCGACGCCCTCATCCGCCAGGTCACCGGCGCCGTCCGCTGGGTAGACTGCATGAACTCGCTCGTAGCCGCCGGCGCCGGCATTTTCATCGAGGTCGGTCCCGGCAAAGTCCTCTGCGGCCTGCTCCGCCAGATCGACCCCTCTCAAAAATCCCTCAACGTCGAAGACCCCGCCAGCCTGGAGACCGCCCTCGCAGCGCTTGCATAACGCAAAAGGCGGCTGCAAGGTTCAACTTCAGCGCTGTCGCTCCCGCAGGGAAGCCAGTCGCGCGGGACTTCTTGTTGAGTCCCGCACTTTCAAAACCCCTCCTGCTTACGCTTTGCCGGACTTTTCCGCTTCCTCGACCAGTTGTTCGGAGTGCTTATGGGCGTTCAGCGAGTGTTCGAGAGCCTTCTTGCTCAGTTCATGAGCGGTCAGATGATCTGCCTTGCCGTGGGCGGCAGCAGCGGCAGCATGGGCATGCTCCGCAAGGTTGTGGAGTTCAGCGGCTCGATCGTGCGTGCTATTGGGCATCGTCTTCTCCTCGCCTGTTCGATGCAAACTAACAGGCCAGGATCACCGAAAAAATCTCTCGATGCCTGAATAAAGCCCGAGGGCTCCATTCCCTCCGCCTTTCCGCAAAGAGAATGGAGCCCCAAAAAGCCAAACCCGCCACAAAACCCGCGAACCCGCTAACTCGCTATGCCCCGCGCCAGCTCCGCCAGTTCCGCTAACCCGGCCAGCCCCGCCGTCTCGCCAGCCTTTACGGCCCCAGATAAATCTCCACCCCCGGCGGCGAGAAGCTCAGTGTATGCGCCTTGGGGTCGTAATCCAGATTCAGCGCCTTGCTCTTGCGCCCGTCGATCATCACCGCCAACATCAGCACATTGCCGTACATCCGCGTCGCCACGATCTGGTGGCTCTGGATTACCCCGTACTCGTTGTCCGGGCTGGTCGGACTCCAGTCCTCCTGGAACCGCGAAAACGGATAGGCTTCATTCTGCGCCTGGTGTTGCTGCCAGTCCTTGTCGTGTATCCAGATCCCATAGGCCCCGGGCAGGTCGTTCTTCTCCACCGCCGTCAGGAACCGGTTTACCGCCGACCGTCCCAGCAGATGGTTGTTCCAGTTCCATGGAAAATCCACCGGCCTGCCGGCCACCAGCCACCACCCCACAAACAGCACCAGCACCAGCCCCACGGACGCGTACAGAATCACACTGCGGCGCCGGTCGCGGACATAATCAAACGCAGGAGCGTCCATCAGAGTCATCGCACAGTTTCCTCAAATCCAGAATACGGCAATACAGCGGTCAGAGATCAAGCGTCAGACCTCAGTAGTCTGCACCCCCAACCGATACCGAACCAACCAACTGTCTCTTTAGACACCAGAAGCAAGCAGGCAGTTCCCAAGCAAGATAATTCGCTCCCGTTCGCCAGCCCCAGGAAGATGATCCCTCTTCCCTATTCCCTAATCCCTGTTCCCTGTTCCCTGTTCCCTGTTCCCTGTTCCCTAGTCCCTGTTCCCTGTTCCCTGCTCCCTAATCCCTGTTCCCTGTTCCCTGCTCCCTAATCCCTGCTATACGTCGTCTTGCTCTTCTCCGCCTGCCGTTCCAGCGCCAGCTCGATCAGCCGCGTAATCAGCTCCTTGTAGCTGACCCCCGTCGCCTCCCACAGCTTCGGATACATGCTGATCTGGGTAAACCCCGGCAGCGTATTCACCTCGTTCAAAAAAATCCGCCGCTTCCCGTCCGGCTCCATCAGAAAGTCCACCCGCGCCAGCCCCGACAAATCGCAGGCCCGAAACGACTCCACAGCCATCTCCCTGATCCGCTTCGTCTCCGCCTTGCTCAGCTTCGCCGGAATCACCGCCACCGACCCCTCCGACAAATACTTGGCCTCGTAGTCGTAGAACTCCTTGCCGGGAACGATCTCGCCCACCACGCTGGCCTTTGGATCGTCGTTGCCCAGCACCCCAACCTCCAGCTCCCGCGCCTTGGCTGCCTGCCCGCCGCGGAGGGCCTGCCCGCCGCGGCGGATTTTGCCGCCCACTCCCTGCTCCACCACCAGCTTGCGGTCGTATTTGGCCGCCAGCGTCAGCGCCGGCCCCAACTCCTTGCGGTCGTGCGCCTTGCTGATCCCCACCGACGATCCCAGGTTCGCCGGCTTCACAAACACCGGGTACTTCAGCGCCGCCTCCACCTGCTGGATCGCCTTCCGCGGCTGCTTTTCCCAGTCCGCCCGCAGCAGCGTAACGTGCTTCACAATCGGCAGCCCGGCCTGCGCAAACAGCCGCTTCATCACGTCCTTGTCCATCCCCGCCGCCGACCCCAGCACCCCCGAGCCCACATACGCGATCCCCGCCAGCTCGAACAGCCCCTGGATCGTCCCGTCTTCGCCAAACGTCCCGTGCAGCACCGGAAACACCACGTCCAGATTCGCCGCCGCCGGCCGCACGCTCCCCGCCGTCAGCGCCGCACTGCTCTCAACCGGCTCCGGCGCCAGCAGCGTGGGAATCCCCTCGTGCAGCAGCTTGGCTCCCGGCGTCGCCTCCGGATCGCCGGCCCGCAGCCGCCGCGCCACGGCGCTCTGGTCGCCCTCCAGCAGGTGGTGCGCATCCCCAGCCGCCAGCCAGTGGCCGTCCTTGGTGATCCCGATCGGCACCACCTCGAGCTTCTTCCGGTCGATGGCCTTCAAAATCGAAGCCGCCGAGAGCAGCGAAACTTCATGCTCCCCGCTCCGCCCGCCAAACAAAACCCCAACTCGCAGTTTTTTCGCCATTTCGTTATTTGATCACCGCCTTGGGCACCCGAAATACTGCCTTGATGCATTCGGGGTTGATTACCGCCATTTGCACGTGAGTCTTTTCGAGAAACGCAGAGCCTGGATAGATGGGACTGCCCTCCGTGAAGATGCCTCGAACCGTGTCGATGGGCTCCGAATCAGAGTTCTCACGAATGAGGTGAAGGAATCGAATGACGGCGCAGTCCAAGCACCGTCGCCAGTTCTCTGGCCCATTTATGGGTAAAGGACCACCCGTAGGGCTGATCGTTTTCATCAAGCTCCGATGTGCGTCCCTCAAATTCTCAATCGAGTCCTTGGTGGTCAGATCGAGGCACAGCCCTAAATCGATCACTGCGCCCACCACAAAGGGATTGCGAATTGCCTCGTTCCTTTTGACCTTTTCCCGAGCAAATTCCAATGCCCGATGCGGATTGGACTCCCAAAAATATACGCCCGGCCCAAGCCAGTCATAATCGTTGTCGCTGGGTTGGAACGACTTGTTTCCAGCAAGGAGATCTTCGCCTAGATCACGGTCACAGCCATGATAGGCGAGCACGAAACTGGTGGTGAGATGATGCACAATCTAGCGGTAGTTCTTCGTCAATTTGCCGCTGCGAGTGTAAATGCCCGCCTCAACCAGAACCGCCAACGCGGTCTCCGGGGACCGGGTAGCTTTCAAGGTAAAGGCCTTCGCCGCACGCTTGAAGTCGCGCGTGAAGGTTGGACTCCGCGGATCGAGCTTTCGAGCAGAGTAACCATTCTTGATTAGGCTCGGGAGAATTCTCTCCGCCGTCACTTTAGTCGTAGTAATTCTCGCCGCCATCTCGCCGACCCTCGGAACTGTCTTCAATTGTAGACCCGTTCTTCGAATAATTGAAAAAGGCGCATGCGAAGATCCGCCCCTCACAGTATCTTCTTCCCAAACGCCGAGCAAGCCAGCTCCACCGCCAGGTCCGCCGTCCGATTATGCTCGTCGATCACCGGGTTCACCTCCACAATCTCAAAGCTCAGCAGCCGTCCGTGATCGGCCAGAATCTCCATCGCCAAATGCGCCTCCCGGTACGTCGCGCCGCCCCGCACCGGCGTGCCCACCCCCGGCGCGTCCTCCGGGTCGATCCAGTCCATGTCCAGCGACACATGGTACCCGGCCGTCCCTCGCCCCGCCGCCCGCAGCGCCTCTTCCATCACCGTCCGCATGCCCCGCTCGTCGATGTCCCGCATCGTATAAACCTCGGCTATCCCGGCGCGATGAATGTTCTCCCGCTCGGCCGAGTCGATGTCTCGCAACCCGATCAGCACCGTGTTCTCCGCCGCAACCTTCGGCGAGTAGCCAAAAATGTTCCCCAGCAGCTCCGGCCCCAGTCCCAGCAGCGCCGCCAGCGGCATCCCGTGTACATTCCCCGACGGCGAAGTCTCCGGCGTGTTGATGTCCGAGTGCGCATCGATCCAGATCAAGCCGATCTTCTCCCCCCTTTGGCGATAGAACTCCGCCACCCCCGACACCGACCCGGCCGCCAGCGAGTGGTCCCCGCCCAGCACCAGCGGCGTCATGCCCTCTTCCAGCGTCTTCACCACCGCCTCGGCCGTCCGCGTGCAGGTCTCTGCAATCTCCGTCAAATACCGCGCGCTCTTGCTGCCCGACGTCCGCGTCTCGGCAACCTCCACGCGGATATTGCCACCATCGGTCACCTGGTGGCCAAGCGCCTCCAGCCGCGCCTCCAGTCCCGCCACCCGCATCGCGGAGGGCCCCATGTCCACCCCGCGCCGGCTGGCCCCCATATCCAGCGGTACCCCGATCACCCGAATCCGGCGCGTAGGCAGCGCCTGCGTGCCACTGTGCGCGAATGACGATCCATCGCGAATGATTTCGGCACTCTTCGACATCCAAACGCCTCCCTGCGGCGTACTCTGGCCAGCCCCCATGCCGCTCAGACGCCTCAGCGGCTGCACTCCACGGGCCGGACCACCCTCCACCGGCATTCCGGGCAGGTCTACATCCGCCCGCCATGACCCATTAGGGCCATTAAAACAGACTCACAAGAGAGTAAGATAATCCTGCAAGGGTTTGCGGCAAACTTCAGGGACACGCGGTCTTCATGGTGGTCTTTCACCCCGGAGTGAATCATGGGTCGAGCTCTGCCGACAGGGTTTTCAGGGGCCGAGCGCCACGGTTCCCCCATGGCCCGATGCTTCCCGATGAAGAGATTGATCTCAGCGTTTGCCATCCTCCTCGGATGGGCCTCGGCTGCGTGGGCAGCGACGCCCAATACGCTGATTACCCTGCGCGCCGTCCACGCCCTCACCAATGACCAGGCCAGTCAGGCGCTCCCCGTCGAATTCGAAGCAACGGTGACCTTCTACCGCCGGGCGACCATGGATCTCGTTGTGCAGGATAGCGGCGCGGCGATTTATGTATATACCGCAACCGATGCCCGGCTCGTTCCCGGCGATAGAGTCTTGGTGCGCGGAGTGACCAAGGAAAGCTTTCGCCCTGTAGTGCTCAGCAACGACGTGACCCTGCTCTACCATGGCGCCTTGCCCAAGCCCGTACCGGCCAGATTCGATGAGATGGTCCGCGGGGAACTCGATTGCAAGCGAGTCACCGTGCGCGCCATTGTCCGTGGCGCAGGCCTGGAGTTCAGCGCGCATCAACGCATCACAAACCTCCAATTGCTGATGGACGGAGGGTACATTGAGGCATTCGTGAGCAGCAGCGACGCGAATGCGCTCAAACCGCTGCTGGACGCAGATGTAGAAGTCACCGGAGTCGTCACAGGGCTGTTCGACGGCAAGATGCAACTGAGGGGGGCCGGACTCAACGTTCCCACGCTGGCAGACGTAAAAATCCTGAAGCGTGACGGTGCCGGCCTTGAGTCCCTTCCGGTCACGCCCATGGACCAGGTTCTCGGGGGCTATCATGTGCGCGATTTCACAAGCAGGGTCCGCGTTCGTGGAACCATAACCTACTATCAGCCCGGCGCGGCCATTGTTCTCGAAAGCGGCGCCAAGAGCCTGTGGATCACGACTCTGACCGACCAGCCCCTCCGCATCGGCGACCTGGCCGACGCCTCGGGCTTTCCCGATGTCAGCGGTGGCTTTATAACATTGACTCGGGCCGAGATACAGGACACCCACGTCCAGGCGCCCATTGTTCCGCGCCCGGTCGCTTGGCGGGATCTGAGCTCCGGCAGAAACGCATTCGACCTGGTTTCCACCGAAGGGCAGGTGCTGATGGCGGTCAGGCAGGAAGCCCAGGATCAATATGTCCTGGCCTCCAACGGCCACCAGTTCTCCGCCATCTACCGCCACCCGGATGGGGTCGACATGGCGGACCTTCCGCCGATGAAGCAGATTTCGGCGGGCTCCAAAGTCCGCGTCACTGGAATTTGCATGCTCTATAGTTCCCATCCGTTCAGTGGCCCGGTGGCCTTCGACATGCTGCTTCGTTCCTCCGACGATGTCACTCTCCTCGCCATGCCCTCCAGACTGACCCCTCGCAACCTGATGCTGCTCGTGGGCTTGCTGCTCTTGGTCGTTGCCGCCGTGGGCGCCAGGAGCTGGGCCATCGAGCGCAAGGTGCGCCGGCAAACCTCCACTTTGGCCTACATCGAGCGCCGCCGCAGCTGCATCCTTGAGGACATCAACGGCTCCCGTCCCCTCGCCGAAATCATCGAGGAAATCACTGAACTGGTCTCCTTCAAGCTGAAAGGCGCGCCCTGCTGGTGCCAGATCGTCGACGGAGCGCTGCTGGGAAACTGCCCGCAGAAACTCTCCGCCCTGCGCATCGTCCAGCACGAAATCCCCGCCCACTCCGGACCCCCGCGCGGCACCGTCTTTGCCGCCTTCGATCCGCTCACCAGGCCCTCCGCCATCGAATTGGAAGCCCTCTCCATGGCCGCTGGCCTGGCCACGCTGGCCATCGAAACGCGCCGCCTCTACTCCGATCTCCTCCGTCGCTCCGAATTCGACCTGCTCACCGACATCCACAACCGCTTCTCCCTCGACAAGCGTCTCGAAGACCAGATTGAAGAGGCGCGCCAGAATGCCGGCATCTTCGGCCTCGTCTACATCGACCTCGACGGTTTCAAGCAGATCAACGACCTCTACGGCCACCAGGTGGGAGACCTCTATCTGCAGGAAGTGGCGCTGCGCATGAAGCGCCAGCTCCGCTCCGTCGATACCCTCGCCCGCATCGGCGGCGATGAATTTGCCGCCCTGGTCCCGGTGGTGCGCAGCCGTGCCGATGTCGAGGAGATCGCCCTCCGCCTCGAACGCTGCTTCGACGGCCCTATTGATGTCGAGGGCAACATCCTCCATGGTTCGGCGAGTGTGGGCATCGCCCTCTACCCCCAGGACGGCGCCACCAAAGACAGCCTCCTCAATGCCGCCGACGCCGCCATGTATCTCGAAAAACACACCAGACGCCAAATCGCAACCGCGCTCTCCGGTAACCCGAATTCCGAACTCCCTCCCGAAGACTGCACATAGCCCAAGCCCCGCGCACCCCGCCCAGATGTCGCCAGGCCCATCTCTATGGGACCCCCCATCTACCCTTGCCGCACATCCCGCCCTTGCTCGGCGCGACATCGCATCCTCGAAAGCAGTAAACTCTTGCTTATCGACGAAGTGATTCAGCTCGCGTCTCCGCCGATGACACTCTCAGGGGCCAGGGAACACAGCACTTCGACGACTGGATTTTGCGCGATGAAGAGGTTGATCACCACATTCGCCATCGTCCTCGGATGGGCCTCGGTTGCCTGGGCAGCCCAGCCCGCCGCCCTCACCACGCTGCACGCCATCCACGCCCTTTCTCGACCAGATGCCCAAAAAGGACTGCCCGTCGCTTTCGAGGCCACCGTTACCTACTACAACTGGACTGACGTCGACCTCTTCGTTCAGGAGGGAACCGAGGCCATCTATGTGCAGACCAAACCGAATCAGGATCTGGCCCCTGGCGATCATGTCCTGGTGCGAGGAAAGACGCGGGACAGCTTCCGCCCGGATGTGCTCAGCGACAGCGTAACCCGACTTCACCCCGGCGCCCTGCCCATGCCCGTGCCGGCCGGCTTTGGACAGTTGATCCGCGCAGAGCTGGACTGCATGAGAGTCACTGTCCGCGCCACCGTCCGCAGCGCTGACGCAGTGAACTTCGAGGATATACCCGGCGTTTACCTCAAGCTGCTCATGGACGGGGGTTCTATTGACGCGACGGTCCTCGGCAGCGACGCCCGCATGCTCAAGGAACTGCTGGACGCCGACGTGGAAGTCACCGGGGTCGTATCGGGAGAATTCGACAGCAAGTCGCAGCTCACCGGCATCCTCCTCGAAGTCTCCACGTTTGCGGATGTGAAGATTCTGAAGCGCGCCCAAACAAGTCCAGACTCGCTCCCGGTCACGCCCATGGACGAGGTTCTGTCCGCCTACCGCGTGAACGATCTGTCGCGCAGAGTTCGGGTCCAGGGAACCATCACGTATTATGAGCCTGGTACGGCGGTCGTGCTTGAGGACGGCGCCAAAAGCCTGTGGATCTCGACCCATACCACTGATCCTATGCGGATCGGCGATGTAGCCGAAGCAACCGGCTTTCCCGACGCTCGTTATAACTTCCTGGCCCTGACCGACGGCAAAATCCAGGACAGCCACATCTTCAAGCCCATCCCACCCCAACCGTCGACCTGGGACCATCTGGCTACCTGGAACAGCGGCAGCCCCGAAGGCCATCAGAACGATCTGGTCTCCATCGAGGGCCAGGTGGCGGCCGCGGTCCGGGAGGACTCGCAGGACGAGTTTGTTCTGGTCTCCGATGGCAAACTCTTCACCGCGATCTACCGCCATCCGCCCTCCAACGGCACGCTTCCGCCGATGAAGCAGGTTCCGCTGGGAGCCAGAATCCGCGTCACCGGCATCTGCATGGTCGTGCAAGCCAATACCGTCAACCCGAGCGTGCAAGAGGTGCCCTTCAACATCCTGCTGCGTTCCTTCGACGATGTTGCATTGATCGCTGAGCCTTCCTGGCTGAGCGTGCGCAACCTTATCCTCCTCGTCGGCTTGCTCCTCGCGGTGGTCTTCGCCGTGGGCGCCAGGGGATGGTTCATCGAGCGCAAGGTGCGCCGGCAAACCGCCACATTGGCCTACATCGAGCGCCGCCGCAGCCGCATCCTTGAGGACATCAACGGCTCCCGTCCCCTCGCCGAGATCATCGAGGAGATCACTGAGCTGGTCTCCTTCAAATTGAAAGGTGCGCCCTGCTGGTGCCAGATCGTCGACGGAGCGCTGCTGGGAAACTGCCCGCAGAAACTCTCCGCCCTGCGCATCGTCCAGCACGAAATCCCTGCCCGCTCCGGAGCCGCGCGCGGCACCCTCTTTGCCGCCTTCGATCCGCTCACCAAGCCCTCCGCCATCGAATCCGAGGCCCTCTCCATGGCGGCTGCCCTGGCCACCCTGGCCATCGAGACGCGCCGTCTCTACTCCGATCTCCTCCGCCGCTCCGAGTTCGACCTGCTCACCGACATCCACAACCGCTTCTCCCTCGACAAGCGTCTCGAAGACCAGATTGACGATGCGCGCCAGAATGCCGGCATCTTCGGCCTCGTCTACATCGACCTCGACGGTTTCAAGCAGATCAACGACCTCTACGGCCACCAGGTTGGAGATCTCTATCTGCAGGAAGTGGCGCTACGCATGAAGCGCCAACTGCGCAACGTCGATATGCTGGCTCGGGTCGGTGGCGACGAATTCGCTGCCCTGGTCCCGGTGGTGCGCAGCCGCGCCGATGTCGAGGAGATTGCCCTCCGCCTCGAACGCTGCTTCGACGGCCCTTTTGATGTCGAGGGCAACATCCTCCATGGTTCGGCGAGTGTGGGCATCGCCCTCTACCCCCAGGACGCCAACACCAAAGACAGCCTCCTCAATGCCGCCGACGCCGCCATGTACGTCGCCAAACACATCCAACGCCAAAGCGCAACCGCCCCGGCCGGTCACCAGAATCCCGGACTCACACCCGAAGACTACACATAGTCTCGCCACCCCTCCCGGATGTCGCCAAGCCCATCTCCCCAAGGCCGCATCTGCCCCGGCCGCGCTTGCTGCCCTTGGCAGGCAGGCGCGACAAAGCACCCTCGACAGCAGTAAACTTCTTCCTGTCGACGGGGGTCATTCACCTTGCATTCCCGCCGACAGAACTCTCAGGGGCCGGATAACACTGCACTTCGGCGACTGGATTCTGCCCGATGAAGAGATTGATCTTAGCTTTTGCCATCCTCATCGGATGGGCCTCGGTTGCGTGGGCAGCGACGCCCAATACGCTGACCACCCCGGTCGTAACGGATCTGCGCACCCTTCATGCCATGACCAACGATGAGGCCTCCCGTGGTTTTCCGATTGCGGTCGAGGCCACGGTCACTTACTGTGTGCCTCATGGCGATTTTTTTATTCAGGAAGGCGATATCGCGGTGTATGTCGAGATGGACCAGACTCAGGCCTACGCCGCGGGCGATCGTGTCCTGGTCCGGGGCAAGACGCATCGGGGCTTCCGGCCGGAGATTATGGGCGAGTCGATCACCTTTCTCCACCATGGACAGCCGCCTCTGCCCGCGCCAGCCGAGTTTGCGCAACTGATTCACACCGATTTTGACAGCCGCCGAGTCATCGTGCATGGTGTCGTCCGCAGCGCCGACCTGGTGCGGGATCGGGGAAAGATCTACCTCATCCTGCAACTGCTGATGGACGGCGGCACAATCCATGCCACGGTCGGCAGCAATGAGACCCATGTGGCGCCGGAGCTGGTCGACGCAGAGGTGGAGATCACCGGCGTCGCCGCCGGGCGCTTTGACAGCAAGATGCAGATGACGGGAGTTCTGCTGGAGGTTCCCGGTCTGGACGGCGTGCGCATCGTCAAGAATGCGCCGATGAACCAGGAGGCGCTGCCCTTTACGCCTCTGGATGAGGTTCTGTTTGTCTCCAATGTGGAGGATCGCACACCCAGAGTCCGCGTCAAGGGCGTCATCACCTACTACCTGCCGGGCACTGCGGTGGTTCTGCAGAGCGGCTCCAAGGCGCTCTATATTCAGACCCAGTATGAGGGGCCGCTGATGGTCGGCGATCTGGCCATGGCCTCAGGCATTCCCAATGCCAACAACGGTGATCTGGCACTGACCGCCGGCTTGATCGAGGATCTCCATGAGCGCCAGTCGGTGATGCCGCTGCCCGTCACCGGCGAGGATATCAGCGCCGGAAACCACGCCTTCGAGCTGATCTCGGTCGAGGGGAATGTCTTGATGGCCGTGCGCGAGGAGACCCAGGATGAGTACGTTGTAGTTGCCAACGGACACGTGCTCTCGGCCGTCTATCGCCATCCCTTTCCGGGCGCCGGTTTTGTGTTGCCGCCGATGAAACAGGTGCCCCTCAATGCCAAGGTCCGCATCACTGGAATCTCGATGGTCTTCTCCGACTCGGTGCCGACCAACAACGCCGTTGTCTCCTACTACATGCTGCTGCGTAACTTTGATGATGTTGCCGTCATCGCCGAGCCCTCCTGGCTGAACGTTCGCAACCTCATCCTTCTCGTCGGCTTGCTCCTCGCGGTGGTCATCGCCGTGGGCGCCAGGGGATGGTTCATCGAGCGCAAGGTGCGCCGGCAAACCGCCACATTGGCCTACATCGAGCGCCGCCGCAGCCGCATCCTTGAGGACATCAACGGCTCCCGTCCCCTCGCCGAGATCATCGAGGAGATCACTGAGCTGGTCTCCTTCAAATTGAAAGGTGCGCCCTGCTGGTGCCAGATCGTCGACGGAGCGCTGCTGGGAAACTGCCCGCAGAAACTCTCCGCCCTGCGCATCGTCCAGCACGAAATCCCTGCCCGCTCCGGAGCCGCGCGCGGCACCCTCTTTGCCGCCTTCGATCCGCTCACCAAGCCCTCCGCCATCGAATCCGAGGCCCTCTCCATGGCGGCTGCCCTGGCCACCCTGGCCATCGAGACGCGCCGTCTCTACTCCGATCTCCTCCGCCGCTCCGAGTTCGACCTGCTCACCGACATCCACAACCGCTTCTCCCTCGACAAGCGTCTCGAAGACCAGATTGACGATGCGCGCCAGAATGCCGGCATCTTCGGCCTCGTCTACATCGACCTCGACGGTTTCAAGCAGATCAACGACCTCTACGGCCACCAGGTTGGAGATCTCTATCTGCAGGAAGTGGCGCTACGCATGAAGCGCCAACTGCGCAACGTCGATATGCTGGCTCGGGTCGGTGGCGACGAATTCGCTGCCCTGGTCCCGGTGGTGCGCAGCCGCGCCGATGTCGAGGAGATTGCCCTCCGCCTCGAACGCTGCTTCGACGGCCCTTTTGATGTCGAGGGCAACATCCTCCATGGTTCGGCGAGTGTGGGCATCGCCCTCTACCCCCAGGACGCCAACACCAAAGACAGCCTCCTCAATGCCGCCGACGCCGCCATGTACGTCGCCAAACACATCCAACGCCAAAGCGCAACCGCCCCGGCCGGTCACCAGAATCCCGGACTCACACCCGAAGACTACACATAGTCTCGCCACCCCTCCCGGATGTCGCCAAGCCCATCTCCCCAAGGCCGCATCTGCCCCGGCCGCGCTTGCTGCCCTTGGCAGGCAGGCGCGACAAAGCACCCTCGACAGCAGTAAACTTCTTCCTGTCGACGGGGGTCATTCACCTTGCATTCCCGCCGACAGAACTCTCAGGGGCCGGATAACACTGCACTTCGGCGACTGGATTCTGCCCGATGAAGAGATTGATCTTAGCTTTTGCCATCCTCATCGGATGGGCCTCGACTGCGTGGGCAGCGACGCCCAATACGCTGACCACCCTGCGCGCCGTTCACGCCCTCACCAATGCCCAGGCCAGCCAGGCGTTGCCCGTCGCGTTCGAGGCCACGGTTACCTACTTCCCTGGCTATGAGAAACTCCTGTTTGTGCAGGACGGCGACGTGGCCGTCTTTGTGCTCGCCACCACCAACGCTAAGCTGGTTCCTGGCGATCGCGTCCTGATCGAGGGAACCACTCAATCAAGCTTTCGCCCCATTGTGGTCAGCAATAGCGTGACCCTGCTCCGCCACGGCGCCGTGCCCGAACCCGCGCCCGCCACCTTCGATGAGTTGATCCGCGCCCAGTACGACTGCATGCTGGTCACCGTGCGCGCTGTGATCCGGACCGCCGACCTGAGGGTGAACTCGAATGTGCGCGTCACCTACTTGCAGATGCTCACCGACGGCGGTTACATCGACGCCACGGTGGACAGCGACGATGTGAGCGCGCTCAGAGAGTTGCTGGACGCCGAGGTAGAGGTCACCGGCGTTGCTGGGGGGTTATTCGACGGCAAGATGCAGCAGACAGGGATAAATCTTCACATCTCCACACTTGCTGACGTGAAGATTCTGAAGCGCGCCGCCGCCAGTCCGCGGTCCGCCCCGGTAACGCCCATGGACCAGATTCTTGCGGGCTATCATGTGCAGGATCTAACTCAAAGGGTCCGGGTTCATGGAACGATCACTTACTACCAACCCGGCTCGGCCGTTGTGCTCCAGGACGGCTCCAGGAGCCTGTGGATCACGACCCCGGCCCGCAGCCCCTTGCAGATCGGCGATATTGCGGACGCAACCGGCTTTCCCGATGCCCATAACGGGTCTTTAGTCCTGACCCATGGCGAGATCGAGGATAGCCACGTGCAGGCGTCCATAACGCCACAACCGGCAACCTGGCGGCAACTGGCCTTCTGGAGCAGCAACAAACCCGATGGGCACCAGTACGATCTGGTCTCCATCGAAGGCCAGGTGGCGACGGAAGTCAGAGGAGCCGCTCAGGACGAGTATGTCCTGGTCTCGGATGGTCAACTGTTCTCCGCCATTTACCGTCACCCCGACGTAGCCAGCCACATCCAGCTTGCGCCGATGATGCAGATTCCGCTGGGCTCCAGAGTCCGGGTTACCGGCATCTGCATCATTGAGGACACCAACCCATTCAACACTAGCCAGGAAGTGCCGTTCGATATCCTGCTGCGTTCCTTCGACGATATTGCTGTCGTCGCCCGCCCCTCGTTGCTCAACGTTCGCAACCTCATCCTCCTCGTCGGCCTGCTGCTCGTCATGCTGTTCGCCGTGGGCGCCAGGGGATGGATCCTCGAGCGCAAGGTGCACCGCCAAACCACCGCGTTGGCCTACATCGAGCGCCGCCGCGGCCGCATTCTCGAGGACATCAACGGCTCCCGTCCGCTCGCCGAAATCATCGAGCAGATCACTGAGCTGGTCTCCTTCAAGCTGAAAGGCGCGCCCTGCTGGTGCCAGATCGCGGACGGGGCGCTACTGGGAAACTGCCCACAGAAACTCTCCGCCCTGCGCATCGTTCGCCACGAAATCCCCGCCCGCTCCGGACCCCCGCTCGGCGACCTCTTTGCCGCCTTCTATCCGCTCGCCAAGCCCTCCGCCATCGAATCGGAAGTCCTCTCCACAGCCGCTGCACTGGCCACCCTGGCCATCGAAACCCGGCGGCTCTACTCCGATCTGCGCCACCGCTCGGACTTCGACCTGCTCACAGACGTGCATAACCGTTTCTCGCTGGACAAGTATCTGGATCGGCAAATTGACGAGGCGCGCCAGAATGCCGGCATCTTCGGCCTCGTCTACATCGACCTCGACGGTTTCAAGCAGATCAACGACCTCTACGGCCACCAGGTTGGAGATCTCTTTCTGCAGGAAGTGGCGCTCCGCATGAAGCGCCAGCTCCGCTCCGTCGATACCCTCGCCCGCATCGGCGGCGATGAATTCGCTGCCCTGGTCCCGGTGGTGCGCAGCCGTGCCGATGTCGAGGAGATCGCCGTCCGCCTCGAACGCTGCTTCGACGGCCCTTTTGATGTCGAGGGCAACATCCTCCATGGTTCGGCGAGTGTGGGCATCGCCCTCTACCCCGAGGACGGCGCCACCAAAGACAGCCTCCTCAATGCCGCCGACGCCGCCATGTACGCCGCCAAACACATCAAACGCCAAAGCGCAACCGCCCCGGCCGGTCACCAGAATCCCGGACTCACACCCAAAGACCGCGCATAAGAAAAGGCCCGGCTTGCGCCGGGCCTCTTCAGTTGACCGAAAGAACCGCTTCCTGGACAGTCTGCCTTGAGCGAAGTCGAAGGGCGGCCAGTCCTTACTCCGCCGCCATCTCCTCGGCCTCGCCCTCCTGCCGCATCAGTTCCAGTTCGCGCTCGGCGGCTTCGATCTCCGCACTGACCTCCTGCTGCACGCGCGCCGCCGCTTCCTCCAACTCCGGTGAGAGCTGAACGTTGCGGTAGTACTCCAGCCCTGTGCCCGCCGGAATCAGCCGTCCCACGATCACGTTCTCCTTCAACCCGCGCAGGTTGTCCACAGCGCCGTTGATGCTGGCCTCGGTCAACACGCGCGTCGTCTCCTGGAAGCTCGCCGCGGAGATGAAGCTTTCGGTCGAAAGCGACGCCTTCGTGATGCCCAGCAGCAGCGGACGCCCGATCGCCGGACGGCCTCCCAGCGCCAGAACCCGCTCGTTCTCCTCGCGGAAGCGGAACCGGTCCACCTGCTGCTCCAACAGGAAATTGGTATCGCCCACTTCGTCGATCCGCACCCAGCGCAGCATCTGCCGCACAATCACTTCGATGTGCTTGTCGCTGATGGCTACGCCCTGCAGCCGGTAGACCTCCTGGATCTCGTTCACCAGGTAAGACTGCAGCTCCTTTTCGCCCAGCACCGCCAGAATGTCGTGCGGGTTCAGCGGCCCATCCATCAGCGGGTCGCCGGCGCGCAACCGCTCGCCTTCCTGCACGTTCACGTGAATGCCCCGCGGCACCGAGTATTCCTTCTCGTCGCCGTTGTCCGCCGTCACGTAAATCTTGCGCTGCCCCTTCGACACTTCGCCGAAGCGAACCACGCCGTCGATCTCGCTGATGATCGCCGTCTCCCGCGGCTTGCGCGCCTCGAACAACTCCACCACACGCGGCAAACCGCCCGTGATGTCCTTGGTGCGCGTGCTCTCCTTGGGAATCTTCGCCAGCACGTCGCCCGGTCCCACATCGTCGCCGTCCTGAATCATCAGGTGAGCGCCGCGTGGCAGCAGGTAGCGCTTATGGCCCTTCGAGTTCTTCACCACAAACGCCGGCTGCCGCTTTTCGTCCGGGCTGTCGGCCACCACCCAACGCGAGAGGCCCGTCACTTCGTCCACCTCTTCGTTCAGCGTGATCCCTTCCTGCAGATCCTTGAATTGCACCGAACCGCCGATCTCGGTCAGAATCGCGTACGTGTACGGATCCCACTCCGCCAGCAACTGCCCCAGCTTCACGTGCTCGCCGTCCTTCACCCGCAGGCGCGCGCCGTACACCACCTGGTAGCGCTCCTTCTCGCGGCCGCGTTCGTCCTGAATCGCCACCGAACCCGAGCGGTTCATCGCCACCAGCGTGCCATCCCTGCTCTCCACCGTGTTCAGGTTGATGAAGCGCACAAAGCCGTTGTTCTTTGCGTCTAGGCGCGACTTGTCTGACACGCGGCTGGCCGTGCCGCCCACGTGGAAGGTACGCATCGTCAACTGCGTGCCCGGCTCGCCGATCGACTGCGCCGCAATCACGCCGCACGTCTCGCCCAGCTCCACCATCCGCCCCGATCCCAGGTTGCGCCCGTAGCACAGCGCGCACACCCCGCGCCGCGACTCGCAGGTCAGCACCGACCGGATCTTTACCTTCTCCTTGCCCGCGGCCTGAATCGCCGAAGCGATGTCCTCGTCGATGCCCTGGTTCATATCCACCACGATGTTGCCGTCGTAGTCCTTGACGCGCTCCAACGATACGCGGCCGATGATGCGGTCGCGCAACTCCTCGATGATCTCGCCCGATTCCACGATCGAACCCACGTAGATGCCTTCCACCGTGCCGCAGTCGTACTCCGTCACGATCACATCCTGGGCCACGTCCACCAGCCGCCGCGTCAGGTAGCCGGAATCGGCCGTCTTCAGCGCCGTATCCGCCAGTCCCTTGCGCGCGCCGTGCGTCGAAATGAAGTATTCGAGCACTGTCAGCCCCTCGCGGAAGTTCGCCGTGATGGGCGTTTCAATAACCTCTCCTGACGGCTTGGCCATCAGTCCCCTCATCCCCGAGAGCTGCCGGATCTGCTGCTTCGAACCGCGGGCGCCCGAATCGGCCATGATGTAGATCGGGTTCATGGCTCCTTCGTCGTCCGCCTTCCTCATGTTGTCGAACATCTCGTCGGCCACCTTCTCGGTAACCGCCGACCACATCTGAATCACTTTGTTGGAGCGCTCGCCATTGGTGATCGCCCCGTCCATGTACTGCTTCTGGACCTCGATCACTTTCTTGTCGGCTTCGTCCACCGTCGTGTACTTGCTGTCTGGAATCACCATGTCGTCCAGGCCCACGGAAAGCCCCGAACGCGTCGCGTAGTTGAACCCCAGCGACTTGATCCGGTCCAGCATCCCCACCGTCACCTCAAGGCCCAGGTTCTGGTTGCAGTAGTTCACCAGCTGCCCAATGCCCTTCTTCTTCAACAGCCCGTTGACGTACGGCATACCTGCCGGCAGCGAGTCGTTCAGAATCACGCGCCCCACTGTCGTCGAGATGTACTCCTTGTTGAAGTCCACCGGCTCGGTGTGCGTCAGATCCTGGTCGTCGTACGCCGTGGTCATGTCCAGCACCTTGCCCGTATAGCGCAGCCGGATGGGCGAAAGCGTCTCCACTTCCTTGGCTTCCAGAGCCATCAGGATCTCTTCCGTGTTGGCAAATACCCGTCCCTCGCCCTTGGCGCCCTTCTTGGCCTTGGTCAGGTAATACAAGCCCAGCACCATGTCCTGCGTGGGCACCGTGATCGGCTGACCGGACGCCGGCGAAAGAATGTTGTGCGACGCCAGCATCAGCACGCTGGCCTCGATCTGCGCTTCCGGCGACAGCGGAATGTGCACCGCCATCTGGTCGCCGTCGAAGTCCGCGTTGAACGCCGTGCACACCAGCGGGTGAATCTTGATCGCCTTGCCTTCCACCAGCACCGGCTCAAAGGCCTGAATGCCCAGACGGTGCAGCGTGGGAGCGCGGTTCAGCAGCACCGGGTGGTCCTTGATCACTTCCTCGAGGATGTCCCACACCACCGGCTCCTGCATCTCCACCATCTCCTTGGCCTGCTTGATGGTCGTGCAATGTCCCGTCTGTTCGAGGCGATGATAGATGAACGGCTTGAACAGCTCCAGCGCCATCTTCTTCGGCAACCCGCACTGGTGCAGCTTCAACTCCGGTCCCACCACGATCACCGACCGTCCCGAGTAGTCCACGCGCTTGCCCAGCAGGTTCTGCCGGAACCGCCCCTGCTTGCCCTTCAGCGTATCGCTCAGCGACTTCAGCGGCCGGTTGTTCGCCCCGCGCAGCACTCTGCCGCGACGGCCGTTGTCGAACAGGGCGTCCACCGCTTCCTGAAGCATGCGCTTCTCGTTGCGCACAATCACTTCCGGCGCGTGCAGGTCCATCAGCTTCTTCAACCGGTTGTTGCGGTTGATCACGCGCCGATACAGATCGTTCAAATCTGAGGTCGCAAACCGTCCGCCATCCAGCGGCACCAGCGGGCGCAGCTCTGGTGGAATCACCGGCAGCACGTCCAGAATCATCCACTGCGGCTTGTTCGAGCTCTTGCGGAATGCCTCCACGACCTTCAGCCGCTTGGCATACTTGATCTTCTTCTGCACCGAGGTCTCGGTCTTCATCCGCTCCCGCAGCTCGATGCCCAGTTCCTCGATCTGTACGCGCTTCAACAGTTCCTTGATCGCCTCGGCGCCCATCATGGCCTTGAAGCCCGAGGGCCGGAACTGCTGATCCAGTTCGCGGAACTTGGTTTCGTCCTTGATGATCTCGCGTTCCTTCACCGGCGCATCGCCCGGATCGACTACCACATACGACTCGAAGTACAGAATGCTTTCCAGATCGCGCAACGAAATGTCCAGCAGGTGCCCGATCCTCGACGGAAGGCCCTTGAAGAACCACACGTGCGAGCACGGCGACGCCAGCTCGATGTGCCCCATGCGCTCGCGGCGTACCTTGCTCACCGTCACTTCCACGCCGCACTTGTCGCAGATCACGCCGCGGTGCTTCATGCGCTTGTATTTGCCGCACAAACACTCCCAGTCGGTCACCGGTCCAAAGATGCGCGCGCAGAACAATCCGTCGCGCTCCGGCTTGAAGGTGCGGTAGTTGATGGTCTCTGGCTTGGTTACCTCGCCATGCGACCAGCTACGGATCTTCTCCGGCGAGGCAAGCATGATGCGGATGGCGTCAAAGTCGGTAATGGGGCTGGTAAGCTCAAACGGGTTCGAACGGAACAAGGCGACCCTCCTTGGCGGGCCTTTCGGCGACTCGCCGCGGCTTTTCCCGGGATTTCTGAAGGATCCTTCCTTCCCGGGAAGCGGTGTTTGCCGCTTTCAAGAAGGACCCCGAAAAAACACTTCCAAATCTCTGTGCGCCCGGCGGAAAGTTGTGGTTCTTGTTTTCCGCCGGTCTAACTCAATCGCCCGAGTGCCGGGTGCCCCACCCTCGCCGCGTCTTTGTTCTTGCGGCTAGGGTGGGAGACCCCACTCAGTCGGCCACGGCCACTTCCGGAGCCGGCGCCTTGCGCACGATATCCGCGCGCTTGATCAGCTCCACGTCCAGGCACAGCGACTGCAATTCGCGAATCAGCACGTTGAACGACTCCGGAACGCCCGGCTCGATCGCCGCCTCGCCCTTCACGATGGCCTCATAAATCTTTGTCCGGCCATACACGTCGTCACTCTTCGCCGTCAGCAGCTCCTGCAGGATGTAGGCCGCGCCATAAGCCTCCAGCGCCCACACTTCCATCTCCCCGAATCGCTGTCCGCCGAACTGCGCCTTGCCGCCCAGCGGCTGCTGCGTGATCAGCGAGTACGGCCCGATGGAACGTGCGTGAATCTTGTCGTCCACCAGGTGCGACAGCTTCAGCATGTAGATGTAGCCCACCGTCACCGGCTGCTCGAACTGCTCGCCCGTCATGCCGTCGTAAAGCGGCGTCTTGCCCGAGGAAGGCAGTCCGGCAGAAGCCAGCAGCGCCTTGATCTCGCTCTCCTGCGCGCCGTCGAAGACCGCCGTCCCGAACCAGATGCCGTTCTCCATGCCGGCTCCCACGCGCAACAGCATCTCGTCGTCCAGCTCCAGCAGTTGCCGCAGCGTTGCGGTTCCGGCGAACTCCTTCTTCATCAGCTCGCGCGTATACGCCGCATCCGTGTTGGCCTTGATCAAATCGGCAATCTTCTTGCCCAGCGCATGCGCGGCCCAGCCCAGGTGCGTCTCCAGAATCTGCCCCACGTTCATGCGCGAAGGCACGCCCAGAGGATTCAGCACAATCTCTACCGGCGTTCCATCGGGCAGATACGGCATGTCCTCCTCGGGAAGAATGCGCGCAATCACGCCCTTGTTGCCGTGACGGCCGGCCATCTTGTCGCCCACGCTGAGTTTGCGCTTCATGGCCACATACACCTTCACCAGCTTGATCACGCCCGGCGGCAGCTCGTCGCCCTTTTGCAGCTTCAGGATCTTCTCGTTGGTGATCTTGCGCAGCACTTCGATCTGCCGGGAAGTCATCTCTTCGATCTCGTCGATCTGCTCGTTCACCCGCGGATCCTTGTCGGCGTAACGAATCCTCTTCAGGTTCTTTGTCGAGATGCGCTCGATCGTCTCCCGGTCTAGAATCGCACTCTTGGTCAGCAAACGCTTGTTGGTCCGCTCGTCGTGCAGGTCGGCCAACACTTCCTTGGCGCCCAGAATCCCTTCCAGCCGCTTCAGCCGCTCATCGGTCAGAATCCGGATCTCGTCGCCCAGGTTCTTCTCGAGCTTGGCCACGTACTCGGCCTCGATCAGCTTGGCGCGCTCATCCTTCTCCTGACCCTTGCGGCTGAAGATGCGCACGTCCACCACCGTGCCCTCGATGCCCGGAGGGCAGGTCAATGAAGCGTCGCGCACATCCCCGGCCTTTTCGCCGAAGATCGCCCGCAGCAGCTTCTCTTCCGGCGTCAGTTGGGTTTCTCCCTTCGGAGTCACCTTGCCCACCAGGATGTCGCCGTGCTTGATCTGCGCGCCGATGCGGATCACGCCGCTCTCGTCGAGATCCCTCAGCGCATGTTCGCTCACGTTGGGAATGTCGCGCGTTATCTCCTCGGGGCCCAGTTTCGTGTCCCGCGCCTCGATCTCGAATTCCTCGATGTGCACTGATGTGTAGTAGTCCTCCCGCACCAGCTTCTCGCTGATCAGGATCGCGTCCTCGAAGTTGTAGCCGCGCCAGGGCATGAAGGCCACCAGCACGTTGCGTCCCAGCGCCAGCTCGCCGTGCTCGGTGCACGGTCCGTCGGCAATCACCTGGCCCTTCACCACTCGGTCGCCCTCCCGCACCACCGGCTTCTGGTTGATGCAGGTGTTCTGGTTCGACCGCTTGAACTTGATCAGCTGATAAATGTCCGATCCCACCTCGCGCGAAAGCTGCGTCGGATGATGCTCGCCCTCCACGCGCACGATGATGCGCTCGGAGTCTACCGAATCCACAATACCGTTGCGCTTGGCCAGGATCACGGCGCCCGAGTCGCGTGCCGTCACGCCCTCCATGCCCGTGCCCACCAGCGGAGCCTCGGCCACTAAAAGAGGAACAGACTGCCGCTGCATGTTCGCGCCCATCAGCGCCCGGTTCGCATCGTCGTGCTCCAGGAACGGCACCAGCGACGCGGCCACTGAAACAAGCTGCTTCGGGCTCACGTCGATGTAGTCCACCTCCGCCCGGTTCACCAGCACAAAGTTCCCCTGCCGCCGCGCGTTCACCAGGTCCTCGGTGATCTCGCCCTTCTCGTTGAACTCGATGTTCGCCTGCGCAATGGTGTGCTTGTCCTCTTCCCATGCCGAAAGGTAGAAGCTGAACGGAATCTGATCGATCTGCCGTTTGCCGGCCTTCTTCAGCCCTGCATTCAGCCGCGCCGCCTCTTCCTTCTCAATGTGATCGCCCACTCGCAGGCCGCTCTCGCCGGCGTTCACGATCTCCACAAAGTCCAGAATCCGCGAGTCCTTCACCTTGCGATACGGCGACTCGATGAATCCATACTCATTGATCCGCGCAAAGCAGCTCAGCGAGCTGATCAGCCCGATGTTCGGCCCTTCCGGCGTCTCGATCGGACAGATCCTCCCATAGTGCGTCGGGTGTACGTCGCGCACCTCAAAGCCCGCGCGTTCACGCGACAAGCCGCCCGGCCCAAGTGCCGAAAGCCGCCTCTTGTGCGTAATCTCCGACAGCGGATTGGTCTGGTCCATGAACTGCGAAAGCTGCGACGAACCGAAGAATTCGCGAATCGCCGCCATCACCGGCTTGGCGTTGATCAGGTCGTGCGGCATGGCCGTCGTAAGCTCCTGATACACGCTCATCTTTTCCTTGATCGCCCGCTCCATGCGCACCAGTCCAATGCGGAACTGGTTTTCCATCAGCTCGCCCACCGCGCGCACCCGCCGGTTGCCCAGGTGATCGATGTCGTCCACCATGCCGATGTTCTTGCGCAGCTTCAGCAGGTACCGGATGGTCGCGTAAAAATCCTCCGGCGTCAGCGTGCGATGATCCAGGTGCGTTGCGTCCTGGTTCTCATACAGCTTGATGTTGAACTTCAACCGCCCCACGCGCGAGAAGTCGTACTTGCGCGCGTCGAAGAACATTCCCTCGAACAACGCCGTCGCCGTGTCCAGCGTCGGCGGATCGCCCGGCCGCAGCTTGCGGTAGATCTCGATCAGCGCCTCCTCGGGTTTTCTTACCGAGTCCCGCTTCAGCGTGTTGGTAATGATGTTGCCCACGTCGTCGCGCTCCGGGAAGAACACCTCGAAGCTCGCCGCGCCGCTCGAAAGCACCTTGTGCAGCCGGTCGGCCGTCAACTCGACGTTGGCCTCCACCACCACTTCGCCGGTGCCCAGGTCCACCACGTCAGACGCGGTCAGCGCGCCATCCATCTCGGCCGCCTCAACCTCGATCCTGTCGATGGCCGCCGCGCGCAGCGCCTTCAGCGTGTGCGGCGTAATCTTGCGTCCGGAGTGCGCGATCTCCTCCCCGTTGTGTACCACCGCGTGCGCCGGCTTGGCGCTCAGCAGGTGCGTGCTGGCCTTCACATCCTGCGGCACCGCCCAGTACAGCTTGCCGTCGGCAATGTGCAGCCGGTCCACCGTGTAAAAAGTCTTCAGTATCTCTTCGTCCGAGCGCAGCCCCAGAGCGCGCAGAAAAATCGTGCCCAGAAACTTGCGCTTGCGGTCGATCCGAACATAGAGCGTGTTCTTCTGGTCGTACTCGAACTCCACCCATGAGCCGCGGTACGGAATGATCTTGCCCAGGAAGTACGTGCGGTTGTTCGCCGTCTCAAAGAAGACGCCCGGCGAGCGGTGCAGTTGCGACACAATCACGCGCTCGGTCCCATTCACGATAAAGGTCCCATTCGGCGTCATCAGCGGAATGTCGCCGAAAAACACCTCCTGCTCCTTGATGTCGCGAACCGACTTGTTACCCGTCTCCGCGTCCTTCTCATAAATCGTCAGCCGCACCGTCACCTTCAACGGCGCGGAAAAGGTCATGCCCCGCTCCTCGCACTCCTGCTGGTCGTACTTCAACTGCAGGCTCACCGGGTCGCCGCACTTGTTGCAGAAGTCGGGCGTGTTCTTGTTGTACGTTCCGCACTTCTGGCAAAGCACATCGCCGGGAAGAAACGGATCGGTAATCACCATCGCCCCGCAATGCACGCAGGCTGTGCGCAGGTGGTGCAGCCCCTTCAGGTGGCCGCACTTGCACTCCCAGTTGCCGATCGAGAAGTCTACAAAGTCAAGCTGCGAGATGCCGCGGAAGTCGGTGATCGGAAAAACCGACACAAACACCGACTGCAACCCTGAGTCGTCGCGCTCGTTGGGAAGCTTATCCATCTGCAGAAAACGCTCATACGAGCGCCGCTGCACTTCTATCAGGTTGGGGATCTGGGTTGCGGTGGGAATCTTTGAAAAATCGAGCCGGCTGCGAATCGCGCGCTTCTCGTTGGGCATGTTCACTCCTGGGGCTCGTCTCTCCGGCTTCGCTCCCGCCAATTGGGGCCAGGCCGGACCAGCGCCCGAGTCCCGTGGCGCCGGCTGTTTACGGTAAGAAACTCGAAAAATCCGGACTGGCTTTAAATCCAGTCCCTACCCGTGCAACCCCGGCTCGCCTTTTCAAACAGGCCGCCAGTGTGCCAGGACGTCACCCATGCCAAGCGTGTTCCGTGAGAGTCGCGTCAAAATCGCGTTTTGGGCATTGCCGCACATCCGGCAAGTGCGCTAGACTGCGCACAATCGAGTGAAGCAGGCGCAACGGGGAAGCCCGCTAAAGATATTTGTGTGCTCTGGGCAGATATTGTGCAAAATTGCTCCATCTGCCGCCACCGGGAGACACGAATAGCCCGTAAGGACGCAATGCCTCACGAGCGCGGCCCATGGCCTGTGCTCCCATCCGAATTCTCTTGCCCTGCTCGCGCCGATCCCAAAGCTCGCTTCTGCCGCTCGCTCGCCATCCGTCAACGGGCGCCCGGTAAAAACTCCCAGGCAAATCCTAATCCATTGACCCTAAGGCACTTAACCAATGCGCTGACCCGCCGCCAGAGTGCTTGGCTCTCCCCGGCTACGGACGCTTGCGTGCCACTTCACTTGTCCTCAAGACGCGCCGTCCAGCCCCGCTCCATTCCCTGAGAAAACCGGAATGAGCCGGAAAGACGCGTAATGACTATCTTAGCGCGTCCTGGCCGTGCTTGCAAGTTCCCCAGGCGACTCCGTCTCGCCTGCTTGGTCTCGCCTACTTGATTTCGATCGTCGCGATGCCTTCGAACTTCTTCCGGATCGCCTCGGCCTCGTCCTTGGTTGCGCTCTCCTTGATCGCCTTCGGCGCCCCATCCACCAGGTCCTTGGCTTCCTTCAGGCCCAGCGACGTAACCTCGCGCACGGCCTTGATGGTGTTGATCTTGTTCGCGCCAAAGTCCTTCAGAATCACCGCGAACTCGGTCTTCTCCTCAACCGCCGGAGCCGCCGCGCCCGCCGCCGCCACTGCCACCGGAGCCGCTGCCGCTGCCGAAACCCCAAGCCGCTCTTCCAGCTTCTTCACCAGAGCCGCCGCTTCCAGCAGGCTCAGAGACACAATTTGCTCTTCCAACTGCACTAGATCCGCCATTTTCTTCTCCATTCAGAATCGTTTGATCCAAATTCGCCGCGGCGAATTTGTTTGAATTGCTCTTACCGGTCGCAAACTCAGGCTGGAAGTTTCCGATGCGCCAGACCCGCGCACTTCCCACCTGTCTTACGGCCAAATCCCTTGAAAATCTAAAACTGGGTACCCCACCCTCGCCGCGTATTTGTTTTTGCGGCTAGGGTGGAAAATCACGACCCTCAATCGCCGAAATCAGGCCGCAGACTCTCCGGCAAACTTTTCCTTCTCCACGCCCTGACCCAGTACCACCGCCAGGTCGCGGCCCGTCGCATTCAGCACCGTCGCCAGCCGCTGTGCCGGCGAATTGATCAGGAACAGCAGCTTCGAGAACAGCTCTTCCTTGCCCGGCATGGTCGCCAGAGCCTTCACTTCCTCCACGCTCAGCAGCTTCCCGTCCACGATGCCCAGCTTGAACCGGAACTCCGCGTTCTCGCCCGCCCACTTGGCAAACACCTTGGCCAGCGCCACCGGGTCGCCCCCGGTAAACGCCACCGAGTTCACGCCCCTCAGCCCCTTCAGCGCCGCCTCCACCTGCGTCCCCGTGCCGGAAATCGCCGCCAGCTTGTTCTTCACCACGCGATACTTGCCGCCCGCCTCGCGGATCACCTTGCGCAGCGCAAAATCCTTGGCCACGGTCAGCTTGCTGAATGTCCCGATAATCGCCGTCGTCGAGGTCTCCAGCTCACGCGCCAGCAACTGGACCTTCTCCGTCTTCTTCGCTTTTGAAATCGCCATGTCTTCGCTCCGCTATGACAGTGATCAGTGGTCAGTGGTCAGTGGTCAGTGTTTCTGACGCCCCGATCCTATCTTCTGATCCCTGCTCCTTCACCCTCAAGGGGCTTCTGTTCCGAATCCTGTTTCCCGCACGTTCCGGGCGGCTCAGACGTCACTTCGGCCAGCGAACAAACTGACCACTGACGACTGATCACTGACCACTGCTTCTCAGTGCTTGCCCGCCGCGTCCGCAACCGCCGAATCCAGCGGCACTCCAGGCCCCATCGTCGAGCTCAGCGTCACGCTCTTGATGTACTTCCCCTTGGCCGCCGAAGGCTTCGCCCGCACAATCGACCCAATCACGGTGGTCACGTTGTCCACCAGCTTCTGCGGCTCAAAGCTCAGCTTGCCCACCGGCACGTGTACCAAGCTGGTCTTGTCGGCGCGAAACTCCACCTTGCCGGCCTTGATCTCTTTCACCGCCGCGGCCACGTCCAGCGTCACCGTCCCTGTCTTCGGATTCGGCATCAGACCCTTGGGGCCCAGAACCTTGCCCAGCCGGCCCACCACCTTCATCATGTCCGGCGTCGCAATCAGCGCGTCGAAGGCGGTCCAGTTTTCCTTCTGGATCTTCTCCACCATCTCCTCGCCGCCCACAAAGTCCGCACCCGCCGCGGTAGCTTCCTTCTGCCGGTCCCCGCTGGCGATCACGGCCACAATCTTGGTCTTGCCCAGCCCGTGCGGCAACACCACCGTCCCGCGCACCATCTGGTCCGCATGGCGCGTGTCCACTCCCAGGCGCATCGTCAGATCGACGGTCTCGTCGAACTTGGCGTACCTCACCTGCTTGAGCAGCCCTACGGCCTCAGGCAGCGCATACGCCGGCTTGGTCACAGCCGCGCGCGCCTTCACAATGTTCTTGCTGATTTTTCTGCCCATTCTTCCCTCGTCTCCCACCGCCTCTGCCAGCCCCGCCTTGCGGAGAACCCGGAAGTGCCAGCCGCACCGGCAACGCTACAACCGCCGTGCCTGCCACACCCTCGAACGGGCCCAGAAACCGTGGTGCCTATGACTGTCCAGGGATTCCCCCCGGACGCATCTACTAAGTCTACTGAAACCCAGCCCGGAATGCAAATTCTGTCGCGGACGCTGTTTTCGATCAACGAAACAGGGTTACGATGGAGACGAGGACAAGATCATGGCGACAGCAACTCTCGATTGGTCCCAATGCCCCGCCGTGGAGAGCGTTCCCGGCAAGCGCAGCGGCGCGTGGGTATTTCGCGGAACCCGCACGCCCGTCTCCGTAGTCTTCGAAAACCTCCAGGATATGACCGTTGACGAGCTGGTGGCAGAGTTCGGCGTGACGCGCGAACAGGTGCAAGCCGTTCTCCAATTCGCGGCCCACAGCGCCGAAGTTGAGGTTCTGCACCCGTAATGCTGGTTCTCTTCGACAACGGCACTCCGCGCACCCTCGCCCGCTATCTCATCGAGAATCATACGGTCACCGAAGCCCGCGCCCGCGGCTGGGGCGAACTGGAGAACGGAGCGCTTTTGAACCATGCCGAAGCAGCCAGGTTTGAAGTCCTGGTGACCACCGACAAGAATCTCCGCTACCAGCAAAACCTGACCACCCGCAAAATCGCCATCGTAGTGCTCGGCAAAGGCCGCTGGACGCTGATCCAGCCGCAAGTGGCAAAGGTTGTCGCCGCCGTGAACGCCGCGACCCCAGGCAGCTTCGCCGAAGTGGAGATTCCGTTCTGAGACAGCTCATAGTGCTACTTCTTTGGCTCCATCTTACGGAGCCGTTTGTACAGGTCATCGAAATCGCCGTAGATGTCTGAATCGCACGGCTCCCGACGGGTTGACTGAATATACTTCCTAATTTCTGCATTCTCCGAGCATGATTTTACATATGTGTAGAACATGTCATATGCGTGCCTCTTGGTTATCAGCTTTCCCTTCAGAAACATGGCAACGTCCTCAAGTGGGCCGAGAAGAACGTCATCGACGATATAGGTGCTGACGGTCGAACCTTTCACGCCTAGTTCCTCAAACCGATCACGCAGACTTGGATCGTTCACCTTCCGGATTGTGAAGTAGGGGATCTCGCCGTCTTCAAATTGAAGAAGGTCTTCCTCCAGCAAGAACAACAACCGACGGGCGTCCTCGGTAAAAAAGTCGTTCTTCAAGCGGAAGATAAAATCAGCCCTACTAGTTCGAGCCAAGCCCCCGAGTTCCTTCAAAGCCACCCCGACAAGAGCAAGCGTAAATACAGAGGTTGCCATCGCCCAGAATACCGCTGGGTCATTGAGCGTGTTTTCCCAGAAGCAATGAAACATCATGACCGCATATTACGCCGAGCGCACCGGGTCTCGGTTCCGAGAGTGGGAAGTCCGCGCGAGTCGTCATGCCCAGCGGCAAGACCAGCGTGCACCTGCGCCTGGACAGCGATGTGGTCGAGTGATTCAAAGCGCGCGGCAAGGGCCACCTGACCCGCATGAACGCCGTTCTCCGCGCCTACGTCGATGCACATGAGCGGCGTACGTAAACGCCCGCGCCATCACCCCACCAGCGCATGCCCGACCCGCTTCCCCGACGCCTGCCAGCGGCGCACAATCTCATACACGATCACGGTTGCATAGGTCACCGCGATCCAGACAAAAACCTCTTCGATCGGAAGCCTGCTCCACGCCGTGATACGCACGCCGATCATGGCGTCATCCTGGAAACCCCACCACCCATAAGGCACGGCCAGCGTCACCTCCCACAGCAGGCTGGTCAGCAGAATGATGAAGAGCGTCAAGCTGAGCGCGCGCCAGTTGATCACCGGCATGGCTGCAGGAAGCAGCGCCGCCGAGGGGGCCAGAGCCCCGGCCACAAGAAAGGCGAAGTAGCCGGGGAACCCCGGCTCCGGCACGAAAACCCTCCTGTAAACGATGGCCGCCGCAATCAGCGCCACCGCCCATGCCATCGACTGCCAATGAAACCGCAGCAGGCGATCGAACTCCGCTCTCTCTTTGGCATCCGCGCGGACGCCATAAGCTGCCAGCCAGTACTCGTCGAGCCAGATGTAGAGCAGCAGCACAGCCACGAATCCCGTGAAGTAGAAGGCATATTCTTCCACCGGCACTCCGCCATGCAGCGCGGGCGCGGTAATCCCCAACGTGGCCCCGGGGTTGGGAAACGTGAAGAACGAATTGGCGAAGAAGAAGTCCAGGCCCGCTCCTAGCGGAAACAGAATCGCGATGGTGCGGACGAAGGCCCTGCGCGAAATCCGCACATCCTCGCGCGGCACGAACCAAAACCCGATCACCAGGATCGGCACGACAAACAGAAGCAGGCTGACCGTGTAGCCGTATGGTGAGGAGTCAGCCGCGGGCGCCCCAACCACCGCCGGCCGCCGCGCCGTCAACAGCGTCAGCGCCGCGGGAACCGCGACCATACCCAGCATGGCCATGACCACCCGAAAGCTGGTCCGTGGCGCATTCAAATCGGGCAAAGCTGCCATACTCGCTCCTCCTCTTGGTGCGGCCGTCCTGGCAGAATGAAGTGCTCACCGCAGCGCGGTTCGTAGAAGTCGCCGGCCATGATGATGGGGCTGTCGTACTGGCCGGGCTGGCCCTCGTCGATCGCCACGCGCTCGATGCGCTTGCCGATCCTCTGTTCCGTAGCCGCCAGAACCGGCAGAACCGGCCACGGGTCCGCGGACCGGAACTTCACAGCCTCCATCTTCCCGCACCCATTGCGGTTCCGGCTCCCCACCAGGCCAGCCTCCGCCTTGGTGTCGTCGGCCGGCTTCAGCAGCATCACGTCCTGCTTGGCATACTGTTTCCGAATCTCGATTCTTTGCAGCAGTTCCGCTGTCTTGTTGCTCCGCATCGGCCCAACAATCATCTTCAACTTGCCCGGCATGGTCGTCTCCAACAGATTTCAACACCCCTTTTGCCTCCAAAAAACAAATTAACACCCGCGGCCGGACCTTGCCCCTTGCTGGCCGTGCCAATCGCTCCAGCCTTTCAAACCCCAGCCCTGCTGTGGGACACTGACTCCCACGGGAATCCAGCTCTTGAAAACCCCTCCAGAGGACCCATGCGCCCAACCAGACTGCCCTGCTTCGTTGCCTTCATCGCCTTTATCGCCGCCGCCCCGCTCGTCTCCCAGCAGTTGAACTCGAACTTCGCCCGCGACCCCGCCCAGCCCATCGATCAGCAGTACACCGATCAGATCCACAAGTACACCACCGATCCGTCCTTCACCTCTCCGCTGGTGGACTACCTGCCCGCCTCCAAAACCGTCCCCACGCCCGCCAAAGTCCTCGGCGACGTAGCCGGCGCGCCTGACATGCTTCCCTACGCCGAAGATGTCTACAAATACTTCCGCCTCCTCCAAGCCGCCAGTCCCCGCGTCAAGGTCTTCACCATCGGCCACTCTGAAGAAGGCCGCGAGATGATCGCCGCCGCCATCGCCGACCCGGAATTGCTCTCCGGCTCCAAGGCCAACGACGCCCGCCTGGCCAAGCTGTCTGACCCCCGCGCCATCAACCTCGACGACGCCACCGCCCGCCAGCTCGTCGACCAGTCCTGGCCCGTCTACTACATCACCGGCACCATTCACTCGCCTGAAACCGGCGCGCCCACCGCCCTGATGGAGCTCGCCTATCGCCTGGCCGTCGACAACGCGCCTTACATCAAGTACATCCGCTCCCACATGATCGTCCTCATCACCCCCGTCGTCGAAGTCGATGGCCGCGACCGCATGGTCGACATCTACAAGTGGCACAAGGCGCACCCCAACGAGAAATGGCCGCACCTTCTCTACTGGGGCCATTACGTCGCCCATGACAACAACCGCGACGCCATGGCCATGACCCTCGATCTCACCCGCAACGTCCTCGACACCTATCTCGACTGGCACGCCCAGGTGCTGCACGACTTGCATGAATCCGTCCCGTTCCTCTACGACAACACCGTCGGCGACGGCCCCTACAACGCCTGGGTCGATCCCACCCTCGCCGACGAATGGCAGGAACTCGGCTGGAATAACGTGGCCCAGATGCAGTCGCTCGGCATGCCCGGCGTCTTCACCCACGGCGACTTCGACACCTGGAGTCCCGGCTATCTCATGTTCCTCGCCGGCATGCACAACGGCATCAGCCGCCTTTATGAAACCTTCGGCAACGGCGGCGCCGACACTGAGAAGCGCATCCTCGATCCGGAAGAATACTCCCGCACCTGGTACCGCCAGAATCCCCCGCTTCCCATCGTCACCTGGTCTCAGCGCGATAACAACAACTACGAAGAATCCGCCCTGCTCACCACCATCTCTTACTTCTCCCAGAACGCCCATCATTTCCTTGAGAACTACTACATCAAGAGCAAGCGATCCATTCAGAAGTCCACGCTTGAAGGCCCCGCCGCCTACGTCATCCCCGCCGACCCCGCCGAAACCAATCGTCAGATCGAGCTGCTCAAAGTACTCAAGCGCCAGCACGTCGAAGTCCACCAGCTTTCCGAGCCGGCCACCTCCGCCCTGCCTCCTGAAAAACGCGGCGACAAGCCCAGGCAGGAGACCTTCCCCGCCGGCAGCCTGATCATCCGCATGGATCAGCCCTACTCCCGCGTCGCCGACGCCCTCCTCGATCGCCAGTTCTGGGCTCCCGACGACCCCCAGAAGCATCCCTACGACGACACCGGCTGGTCCTTCCCGCACCTCTTCAATTTGAAAGTCGTCCGCGTCCCCGATCCCGCCATCCTGCAATCCAAAATGACGCCCCTCGACGATCCCGCCTCGCTCGCCGGCCACATCTCCGGCGCGGGCCCTGTGCTCGCCGTCGCCAACACCGCCCAGGTCTCGCTTCTGCCCCTCGTCTACAAGCTCAAAGGCGCCAGCATCCAAATCCCCAACGTCCAAATCCCCAACGTTCAAGTATCGGACAAGCCCTTCGACGCCGATGGCCGCCACTACCCGGCAGGCTCACTCCTCATCGCCGCAACCGCGGACCCCCAGATCGCCCCCATCCTCCACGATCTCTCTCTCGACGCCGCCCATCTTGCCGCCGCGCCCACCGTCGCCACCCATCCCGTCGCCGCGCCCCGCATCGCCTTCATGCACACCTGGCTTGCTACTCAAACCGAAGGCTGGTGGCGCTACGCCTTCGACGCCGCCGGCGTGCCCTACGACTACATCAGCACCCAGACCGTCCAGAAGCTCGAGGACCTCCGCGCCAAATACGACGTCATCGTCTTTGCCCCCGTTGGCCGCTCCTCCACGCTCGACATCCTCAACGGCATCCCGCTCTGGAACAACCCCATGCCCTGGCAGAAATCCGCTCTCACCCCCAATCTCGGCGTCATCGACTCCACCCCCGACATTCGCCCCGGCCTCGGCTACGAGGGCCTCGCTCACCTCAAGCAATTTGTCGAGAAGGGCGGCCTCCTCATCACCTGCGAAGACTCCGCCCAGTTCGCCATCGAAACCGGCCTGGCCCCCGGCGTCACCATCGCGCCTCATGAGGACGCCCGCGTCGTCGGCACCGTGCTCAACACCGTCTTCGTCGCCCGCGACCATCCCGTCGCCTTCGGTTACGGCCCGGGAGTTCCCGTCATCAGCGCCGGCGGCATGGCCTTCAACGTCAGCAACACCCTCGGCCACCCCGCGGGCCGCATCCTCATGGACCCCTACGCCGAGCGCCCCACCGGCCGCGGCAACGTCGACGACTGGGATGCGCCCCAGGGGCCGCAAGATCGCCGAGGCCGAGCCGCTCGTCAAGCAGCAGCCCTGGGAGCCGAAGAAGTTGAATGAGGAACAGGCCCGCAACAACACCCAACTCATTCCCGCCGAACTCCGCCCCGACGTCATCCTCCGCTTCATCGACGCCAAAACCCTTCTCCTCGACGGCCTTCTCGACAAAGCTGCCTCCATCGCCGAGCACGCCGTCGTCGTCGACGCCCATCTCGGCCAGGGCAACGTGCTTCTCTTCGCCAACAACCCCGTCTATCGCGGCGAAACCGTCGGCAACTACGCGTTAGTCTTCAACGCCATCCTCAACTACCAGCGCCTGGCGCACACACCAACACCCCCGCCCCGCCGGCAGAAAAACAGTAAGTCCCCTGAAGACCGGCCGCCCCAGAGCCTGCCCTGAGCGTGTCGAAGGGTCCCGTCCGCCGCAGCGGAAAACCTGCGAGGGAACCCAACCTGCAGTTACGAGATCCTGGGGCGTTTTCGAGGACTGCTCCTGCGGCCGATCCGAAAACGGTCTATTTCAGGTGTCGGGAGGCGGAATCTCCCACCGACGCCGTGCAGTCGGTTTTCCAGTCCATGGCGCGCGATTGCTCATTCTCTTCCCTAGGGAGCGCATTCGATCACAGACCGAACGTGCCGCTGAAACCCGCGCCCAGCGCAGGGTTTAGTGTACCTGTCCGCGAACTCTCCGCTGTTTACGCTCTCGCTACCTGCCGCCGAAAGAGACGTAAAGTCCGTAGACTTATGGTCCTCATGGCTGTTCCGATTGCTCCTATGCCTTCCAAACCAGCCGAGGAAGTTCAAAAGCAATTCGGGGCACGAATGCGCGCGCTACGCCAGCAAAGGGGCCTTTCGCAGGAAGAATTGGCATTCTCCTGCAACCTCGACCGAACTTACATCGGCAGCGTGGAGAGGGGCGAGCGCAATATCAGCCTCGTCAACATTCATACCATCGCGGCGGCATTGGGGGTTTCACCGAGAGAGTTCTTCAATGACTAAGCGAAAACCGATCCCCGCGAAACTACTTCAGCGCATCAAAACCGTCACAAATAAGCGCGCGCGATTTGTCCTCGATTCGATCGTCAAGAACGGAAGTGTCTCGACCATCCAACTCAAGGAAGCAGGATATGACCACCCTCCCCGTGCGGCGCGGGATGCGGTCGAACTCGGCTTCGCCCTCACGCGAGTCAAGGCAAAGCGTGACGACGGCCAGGCTATCGCCGCATACGTGTTCGATGAGCGGGAACTTGACCCCAAGCTGACCGGGCGTGTCGTTCTCGCGAAGAAGGAACGCGATGCCATCATCGAGCGCAACGGCTCCAAATGTAATCTATGCGGTGCCGTACACAACATCCAGGTTGACCATCGTATCCCGTTTCAGGTTGCTGGCGAATCTCAGCGCGATGAAGCAGACCCGTATCAATTGCTCGACGGCGCGTGCAATCGGAAGAAATCGTGGAGTTGTGAGCATTGCCAGAATTGGCTGAAACTCAAGAGTCTTGATACATGCCTTTCATGTTATTGGGCGAATCCCGATACGTATACCCATGTCGCCATGCAGCCAGAAAGACGAGTAGATCTTGTTTGGAAGGGCGAAGAAGTAAATGCATTTGAACGACTGAAGCGCACCGCCGACAGGAATAAGAGATCGGTTGCAGACGAGATTAAAACAATGATTGCGTCATAGAAAAAAGCTCATCGAACTCATGCAGACTCATTGTCTGGTCGTCTACCGTGGCGGGAATCACGTTATGCGAAACGTATAGCGATTCAATGGTCACGTGATCTCGCCCATTCAATGTTGCTTGGCTGGAGCGTCCAACATCCAGCAGAATGCGAGATGCGAGTTCTCTTGGCAACCGGTCACCATAGGTCCGATCCCCGCAAGAACCGTCATAGCTCAATATGAAGGGAATTGCCCGCCCATTAAGGACATTCAATCCTTCAATCATTCGCTTGCGAGTAACCCCGCCGATATACCGTGAATCGCGTCCTTCGCTTGTGCCCTGGTAAGGAGGGTCTAAATAGAAGAAGTCCCCAGGCTCAGCGGTTTCGAATACTTCAAGAAAGTCAGCGCAGACAGTACGGGCTCTCCCATGAAGCAACCGATGTGCCGCGAGCAGTTCCTTCCGCATTGCGTCCGGATTCGTTCCTGTTCTCCGCTTATCAGGGGATTGGTTGAATTCTCCTGACGGGTTGAAGCGTACCGCGTTTTTCACGCAGCGCGCGAGCAAGTAGAGAAGTTTCGCAGGATCGCGGTCTTCATTGAATTGCGAGCGAATGTCGTAGAACTCATCTATCGGCCTTTTGCGTTCTCGCTTCCAAAGGCTCTCGTATTCGTTCGCAATGCCTTCCGGGTCGTCAATGATCGCCTGCCAAAGCATCACGAGAGGTTCAAGTCGATCACCGATTTCAAAACGTCTGAACTTCATCGAACTCGCTGCGGCGAGTGTCACCGCCGCCGAACCCGCAAATGGTTCGACCAGCCTCTCATATCGCCCCGCTTCCACATGGCTCAGAATCGCAGCGGCAAGCCGTCGTTTGCTTCCCTGATACGGAATGGGATGGGGAACCGAGAATCGCACGACTCACCTCAGACGATACGTAAAGTCATCTTACAGCACTTCACGGTCGGTAGTGATTGCCCAATTCAAAACCGTAACACAGTTTCGTCACTTATTCGCCAATTCCTTCGATGGGTCTACGAATCCGAAGCCATATTGGAACACCATCCCTAAACCGCGCATTCGGTGATGCACCGAACCTGCCGCTCTCAACTCCGCACGGGTGCGGGGTGAGAGCGGCTGTCCGTGGCAGTGTTCACTCTAATGCGTTTGCGGAGCGGATCACCGGCTGCTCGTCAGTTACCACTTGTGAACTACCCAATTTGCCCCAGGCGCGTTGGTCGTGCCCGGTGGCCCGACTGTGTCTGTAACGCCATTTCGCCCTACTGGACGGCAGAATTCACTCCAGCCAGAATCTAGCAGGCGATACATGCAGCAGAACAAGAATCTGAATAATAACGATAATATTTTCTGCTCTTTACAGGTTCACCACGGATTACTCCCCGAATGTCGGCTTCTCGAACGTTTTCCGCGGCCCCGGCGGCGTCGGGCGCCCCAGGCTCTCGAATTTGAGACCCTGGGTATACATACCCAGCATCTCGTTGATTCATGATTCGTTTCGCAAGACAATTCGAAAAATCTGCTCTGTAAAGCAGATTAGAGACAATAATATGCTCTATAGAGCATATTTATGGCGTTTTTGCCTTATAGAGCAGATTAAGTTGTATAATCTGCTCTAAAGAGAAGATTATGCCCTTGAATCAGCTACTCGCGTCCCAACCCTACCCCGTTGAGCGTGCCCTCAAGACCGTGGGTGGTAATCTCCGCACGGCAAGAATTCGGCGGGGATTGACTGTGGTGGCGGCAGCTCAAAAGATTGGGACTGGCTATCGCGCCGTAATGGAAGCCGAAAGAGGTAAGCCCTCTACCGGTGTTGCCGTTTATGCAGCATTGCTCTGGCTATACGATTTGCTTCCGGCCTTTGAGGATCTCGCCAATTCCCTTAAAGACGCGCACGGTCTGGCACTAGCCCGTCGCAAACAACCTATGCGTGCGAGAAAGGCCCGAGGACTGGATAATGACTTCTGACGCCACCGAAGAGTGCTTCGTCTATATCACTCTGCCAGGTGCGGTGTCGGCCATAACCGCGGGCAAATATGTGATCGAGACGGATGCGCGCGGCGATCCGCTGGGACGCTTTGTCTATGGCCGTTCTTACCTCGAAAATCCTGATGCGGTGGACATCGATCCGGTGGAGCTGAAGCTCGCCGCGATCACCTACGAAACCATCCAGATGAATGGCGTCTTCGGCGCCTTGCGCGATGCCGGCCCCGACTTTTGGGGCCGCCGCATTATTGAGAAGCGTGCCGGCATCCCAAAACTCCGGGAGATCGACTACCTGCTCGAATCGCCGGATGATCGCGCCGGCGCTCTCGGATTCGGTACGAATAGTAAGCCTCCCACGCCGCCGCACAAATTCAATCAGACCATTGAGCTCGAAACGCTCCAGGAAATCGCCGCAGCCTTGGTCCGGGACGAGATTCCCAACTATCCTGACACCGAGCAGGCCCAGGACCTGTTGCTGCTCGGAACTTCGATGGGCGGAGCACGCCCGAAGGCCGTCATCGAGAGCGAAAGTGGGCTCTGGATCGCGAAGTTTTCCCGCTACGACGATCGCTGGAATTATCCGCGCGCCGAGCACGCCATGCTGGAGCTCGCGCGCCAGTGCGGCATCGATGCGGCCGAAAGCCGGCTCGTAACCGTGGCCGGCAAAGATGTTCTCCTGATCCGGCGCTTCGACCGGCAAAGAACGCCCGCCGGTTACACTCGTGCGCGCATGATTAGCGGTATGACAGCCCTGCGAACGGACGATGCACCCACAGCAAGAGATCGCTGGTCCTACATTCTTCTTGCCGAAGAATTGCGCCGCATCGTCTCGGAACCGAAAGCCGATGCGCGGGAGCTTTTCCGCCGCATGTGTTTCAACGCGCTGATCTCAAATACGGACGATCATCCGCGTAACCATGCCTTTATTGCTTTCGGCCGGAACTGGAGGCTCTCGCCGGCCTACGATCTGATGCCGCTGCCGGTCGTCAGCCAGGATCGCCGGGATCTGGCCATGGAATGCGGTCGTCATGGCCGCTTTGCCAATGCCACAAACATTCTTTCCGAGTGCCCGCGCTTCCTGCTCGAGCGCGAGGAGGCGGAGAAGATTGTCTACGGAATGCGGGAACAGGTGGAGAAGACTTGGCCCAGCACCGCCCTTCAGTGCGGCGTTTCGGTCAAGGATGCCGATACAATCCGCGGCGCATTCGTCTATCCGGGTTTTTCGCGGGCAATCGGGAACTAGATTCTGAGCGATTTGAAGAAGTGCGTCTCTCGAAGCGCTCAGATTAGTACTGTTATGTCGGCTTCTCGAGCGTTTTCCGCGGCCCCGGCGTCGTCGGGTGCACCAGGCTCTCGAATTTGAGACCCTGGGATTTAGCTTCCGATCATTCGCCGGCCCTGGCTGCCTGAGCACGTCGGGCGGCGTCGGCCCGGTCACGCCGTAGCCAAAGCCGAGGGCCTCCTTCAGCACCCGCGGCCTGACGAACGAAGGGCGGGATTCGCAACCGGAAAATGCCCTGCAACGCCCCGCCCTTTTGCCAAAAAACGCAAAGCTTGCGCATTCAGTGTCCACCTGCAACCGGACATTTCGCCATGGATTCGCAACCGAAAAACGCCCTGTTTTTGCCAAAAAACGCAAAAATTGCGCATTGAATGTGTACCTGCAACCGGACATTTCGCCATGATTCGAAGCACTGCGGGGCTAGTTTTCTGCATCCTGGAAGCCGATCGGCCGCTTTGTGCTCTCATAAGGTCACACCCGCGGCCGGTTTTGCGACCCCATAGGGCCACATTTCAGGTCGGCCCGCAGGCCCACTTTTCCTGTCCCATGGAACACGGAACGCGGCCGTGAAGTCGGCTTTATGGCCAGGTCTTCGCGTGAGCCTCGCTCTCTCCGGGGCGTGTCCCCGCTACCGGAAATGCCCACACAAACTCTTTTGGTCTTTCCCCCTAACCCCCTTTTGTGTCACACTTCTACCCATGGGAAGCAAAGACAAAGGCAGAAAAGAAGTTAAGAAGGCGCCCAAGCCCAAACCCAAACCGGAGCCGGGCCAAAAGCGCGAAGTCTTCACCCCAGCCCCGCCGAAGTAGCGCGGCAACGGCAACCCGCTCTCTCCGGCGCGTCTCCAGACGCAAAAGGCCCTCCCTGTCCGCGGAGGGCCTTTGTGCCTTCCACAAGTCCCATTCGCGCTAAAGGGTCTGGTTATGCCGTGCAATCGTACCGCCATCCTGATCGCCTTCGTCCTCCTCGCAACCGCTGCCCCCGGCCAGGAACTGGGGCCGCAGCCAGCCCAGCAGCCAGCTCAGCAACCCGCCCCGCTCCCAGCCCCACCGCCATCCCCCCTGCCGGCCGTTGTCCCGCCCAACCGTCCCGCCATCGGCCTGGCTCTCGAGGGCGGCGGCGCCCTCGGCCTGGCCCACGTCGGCGTCATCCAGTGGCTTGAGGAGCATCACATCCCCATCGACCGCGTGGCCGGCACCAGCATGGGCGCCCTCGTCGGCGCGGCCTACTCCACCGGCCAAACTCCCGCGCAAATGCGCGCCCTCGCCGTCAGTGACGCCTTCATGGCCGTATTCACCCTGCAAACCCCCTACGTCGACTCCAGCTTCCGGCGCCGCCAGGATCGCCGCCAGAACCCCGCCGCCATCACCGTCGGCCTCAAACACGGTCTCGCCCTGCGCGACGCCCTGCTCTCCGGCCGCGGCGTCGATCAGTTCCTCTCCACCACCCTGCTCGCCTACAACCGCCAGGAGCTGGACTACAACCGCTTCCCCATCCCCTTTCGCTGCGTGGCCACGGATCTCAACACCCTCCAGGCCCTCACCTTTGCCGCCGGACCGCTGCCCCAGGCCGTCCGCGCCTCCGTCTCCATCCCCGGCGTCTTCCCGCCTGTTCAGAATTCCAACGGTCACTATCTCGTCGATGGCGGCATCCTCGACAATCTGCCCACTGACGTCCTCCGCCAGGACCTGCACGCCGACACCGTCATCGCCGTCCGTTTCGAAGACGCTCCCCTCGCCAACGCCGATGTCTCCTCCATCGTCGGTGTCCTCAACCGCGCTTTCACTGCCGGCATTGTGCAAAATGTCGACCGCGCCGTGCGCCTCGCCGATGTCGTCGTCACCGTCCCCGTCGCCAACTTCTCCGCCGCCGACTACACCAAAGGACGCCAGCTCATCCAGGCAGGCTACCTGGCTGCGGAGGCAAACCGCACCGTCCTGCTCCCCTACGCCCTCGACGATCGGGACTGGAATGCCTACCTCGCCGCCCGCGACCTCCGCCGTCTCCCCCAGCCCGGCGTCTTGCGCCAGGTCCGCGTCGAAGGCGGCGAACCCGGCGCCCGGCAGCAGGTCCTCGGCGATATGAAACCCCTTGAGGGTCAGTCCATTTCGCCCGCCAAAACCCTCGACGCCCTCAAGCCTATCCAGTCCAACGGCGATTTGAGCGCCACCTACCAGACCTTCGGCCCGCCCCCCGCCGCAGCCGCCACCGCCGCCAATCCAGACGCCAGTGGCCCAGGCACTACCAACCCCGACACCGGCGTTCTGGTCCATCTCGCCCCCGACCCAACCGGACCGCCCTTTCTCCTCGTCGGTCCCGATCTGGCCGCCGAAACCTCCAACATCACCCGTATGGAGTTGAACCTCCGCCTCGTCGATCAGAACCTCGGCGGATTCGGCTCCGAGTTCCGCGCCAGCGCACGGGTCGGCTACATGACCGATCTCTCCGCCGAATACTACCGCCTCCTCACCCCCAGCGGCTTCTTCCTCCAGCCCCGCACCGGCATCCTCCGCGAACCCGTCTACATCTGGGCCGACCAGAAGCGCGTCGCCGAGCGCCTCCAGCAAAACCTCGACGCCGGTATCGAGGCCGGCCGCACCTTCGACAATTCCCTCCAAATCTCCGCCGAGTGGCGCGCCGAAGACACCCACTGGAGCCTCACCAGCGGCTCCGGCGGCGGTCCCTATCTCAACGGAACCGCCCAGACCGGCCTGCTCCACATCGACATCGATAAGGAAACCTCCGGTTCCGTCTCCCCCAAGGGTTTTCGTCTCTCCGCGTCCGCCGGCGCCCTCTACCATGCGGTCGCAAGCGACAACGCCCCCCTCGCCATGCTCTCCACCGCCCGCACCTGGCAGTGGAGAGATCGCAATATCTTCGGCCTCACCGCTGATATCAACTCCTATCTCCGCGCCAACGTCGCCGAGCCCTATCGCTTCACCCTCGGCGGCCCGCGACGCCTCTCCGCCTCATCCTTTGACGAGTATCGCGGCACCGACACCTACCTCGCCCGCGCCGGCTATCTCCGCCGCCTCGCCGCCCTCCCCACCGGCCTCGGACAGGGCCTTTACGGCGTCATCGGCTACGAAGCCGGTGAAATCTGGTCTCCCCAAGCCCGCGCCATTCTCCGCCAGGACGGAACCGCCGCCCTGGTCGCCGCCACTCCCCTCGGTTCCATCTCCTTCGGCGCCTCCGTCGGCGACGCCGGCCACCGCAAAGTCTTCTTCACCATCGGCCGCTTGTTCTGATGGATCTTTTGCCGCGACTCACTCGTACCTCAGCGCCACCATGGGATCCACCCGCATCGCTCGCCGCGACGGCAGGTAGGAAGCCAGCAGCGCAATGGATAGAAACAGGAGGACGACGCCGCCAAACGACACTCCATCGACGGTGCTCAGTCCATAAAGCACCTTACGGAGCAAGTACGAGGCTCCCACGGCGAGAATCATTCCGGCGAGCAATCCTGCCAGCACCGGCCGCGTGCTCTCGCGCAGCATCAGCAGCAGAACGTCGCGCCTCTTCGCGCCCAGAGCCATGCGGATGCCCACCTCGCGCGTGCGCAGCACAACCATGTAGCTGACCGTGCCGTAGATGCCCATCGAAGCCAGCAGAAGTCCAACCAGTCCGATCGTAGTGGCGATCGCCGCCGCAAAGGCAGCCGTTATGAAGGGCGTCGTCAGGCGAAGCATCTGCTCGAGCGTCGACGTTGTTGCCACCACGTTGGGATCGACCGACGCAATCGCCGCTCCTATCGCCCCCATCGTTTGCGCCGGATCACCCTGGGTCCGAATCAGAATCGGGTGGTCCCCAAGCCGGTCTTCGGGCATCGGCACGTACACCTGCGCGGCGTCGCTGTTGTCCAGCATCTCTCCGCGCGTGTCGCGGGTCACGCCGATCACCTCGTACGACGGCCCGTCTGGACGGAATTCGCCTTGGGGGTGAAACTGCCCATCGGTGCCCAGGCGTACTGTGCGGCCTATAGGGTTCTGTCCCGGCCAGAGCTGTTTGGCAGCCGCTTCGCTCACGATGACAGAGGCCTCGTGCTGGCCCTGTTGCGCTTCAAAGCCGCGTCCAAAAAGCAGTGGTATCCCCATAGTCTCAAAGTAATTTGTCTGCACACAGGTGTAGTAAAGGTAGGCCTGCGAATTGTGGTCCGTCGGCTTTTCTCCATTGATCGAGATCGCCGCCCACCGCAGCCCGGGTCCGTCCGGCGCCCGCGCACTTGTAATTGCTGCCACTCCCGGCAGTGCCACAATCCGTGTGCGAAGCTCTCGCGCAATCGCGGCCTTGCGCTCCGCCGTGTATTCCCGTCCCTCGGGTAAATGAAAATCGAGATCGACCACATGATTGCTCTCGTAGCCGGTATCCATTTTCAGAGCGTGAATCGAGCTGCGGATCAGCAGGCTGCCGGCAATCAGCAGCACCAGCGAGACGGCCACCTGCGCGGCAACCAGCAAGTCGCGCAGCCGCCTGCCGCGAGCCGGTGCTGTCCCCGCGTTGGCCTTCAGCGCGGAGGAGAGCGCCGACCGCGAGCTCTCCAGCGCCGGCGCCAGCCCGAACAAGACTCCGGCCAGCAGCGAGATGCCGAAGACATAGGCAAAGACCTCCAGGTCCGGGTTCACGTGGAAGACAAGCGTGCCGTATTCGGCCGGCAAGTCTCCGGCAAACTTGGCCACCGCCGCGGCCAGCAACCCCCAGCTGAACAGCAGCGCGAAGGCGCCGGCCAGCAGCCCCAGCAGAGCGCTCTCCGTCAGTAACTGTCGTATCAGCCGCAGCCGGCTTGCGCCCAGCGAGAGCCGCATGTCCAGTTCATCCTGCCGCGATGCCACCCGCGCCAGTTGCAAGCTGGCCACGTTCGCGCACGAAATCACCAGCACCATCCCCACTGCCACCATAATCAGCAGAATCGCCAGCCTGAATCCAGCGTTCAGCTTGCGCGGAAACGGCGACCCAGCCCAGATTTGTGCATTCACCGGTTTGGCCAACTCGGAGTGAGAGTCGTGCAGCGCGCGCAGGCGGTCGGCAAGCAGGTTCATCTCCGCCTGCGCCTGGCTCATGCTCACGCCGGCGGCCAGACGGCCAAACACGCGGCAGCACTGGTTTTCGCGGTCCTCAAGCAAATGCTCGTCCGGATGAACCAGCGGCTCCAGGCTGAGCGGAAGCCAGAAGTCGGGCGTAACCACGCTTGTGCCCACAAAGTCGCGAGGCGTAATCCCGATCACGGTAAAGGCGACGCCATTGAGGCGGATGCTTTTCCCCAGCAGCGCCGGATCGGCGCCAAAGCGCCTCTGCCAGTAGTTCTCGCTGATCATTACTGCAGGCGAGGCGGCCAGCTCCGGCTTGCTCATGCCCTCGAATGTGCGCCCGCGAAATGCCGCAATGCCTAGAACCTCAAAGTAGTTCTTCAAAACAGCGAAGGTGCTGGCAAACTCCACATTGCTCGCGGCAGTGCCCGTAGGCAGCAGCCCCCACCGCGCCATCAGCGAGCCGTTCGCGGCGCTGCGCTGGCTCACAACTTCGCCGGCGCCGGACAGCGTCAACTGCTCAGGGTATTGCGCAATCACCCCGCTCAGCGAACGCATATGGTCCCGGTAGGCCTCGTAGTCTGGGTAGCTCAACCAGGAATTGGTATCGCCCGAGTGCAGGATCAGCGCCAGGTTGACCATCCTGCCGGGATCGCGTGCATCCAGCGCTCGTGTGAACATCGCCTTGTAGGCCGTAAAAGCCGCGGTGTTGATCCCAATTCCAATGGCCAGCGCCAGCACGGCCACGGTTGTAAACCCCGCACTGCGGCCCAACATGCGCGCTCCGTAGCGCAGATCCTGCAGCACCGTCCGCGGAAGTATCATCAGATCGACCTCGCTCATCCGCTCCCGCCAAACGCTTGCATTGCCAAGCCGGACCCGCGCGTCGCGGCGTGCTTCTTCCCGCGCAATTCCCTGCTCCACATTCCACTGCTCACGCATGGAGAGGTGAAACTGAAGCTCTTCGTCTTGCTCCCGCGCCAGCTCCTTCGTCCGAAACAGCCCGCGCAACCGGGAAAACCACGCCATCGAACCCCTCCTGGACTTATGCCTGTCCAAAACCCAGCACCAGCCCCACCGCACCGATAATCTTCTGCCAGTTTTCCCTCTCAACCGCCAACTGCTTCCGGCCCTGGTCTGTGAGCCGGTAGAACCGCGCGCGCCGGTTGTTTTCGCTTAGCCCCCAAGCGGCGGCAATCCAACCCTCCTGCTCCATGCGATGAAGAGCCGGGTAAAGCGAGCCTTCCTCCACACGCAGAACCTCGTTCGAGATCCTCTGGATATGCAGCGCGATCCCCCAGCCGTGCATCGGCCCCTGTTCCAGGCTCTTCAAAACAAGCAGCGCCAGCGATCCCTGTAGGTTGTCGCCTTTCGTACGAGTCATTCCGGCACTCCCCTAGATTTCTATAGAAGCATGCGGCCTTTCCCGCCCTCTGTCAAGTTACTCAGGAGACGTTTCGCCTCCAGGCCAGTGGTTTCCCAATTCGACCGTCCCCGGCAAAACCATCCCCAGCGCAAAAAAGCCCCACCCGCAAGGGTGAGGCTTTTTTGCCTTCCATTCCAGGAATCTTTGCGGCTTACGCCACCACTTCAATCCCCATCGACCGCGCGGTGCCCTTGATGCTCTTGATTGCCGTCTCAACAGTGGCCGCGTTCAAGTCCGGCATCTTCTGCGTAGCAATCTCCCGCACCTGCTTCTCGGTCACCTTGCCCACCTTTTCTTTGTTCGGCGTGCCCGAGCCCTTCGCAATCCCCGCCGCCTTCTTCAGCAATACCGCCGCCGGCGGCGTCTTGGTCACAAAGCTGAAGCTGCGGTCCGCGTAAACCGAAATGACGACCGGAATGATCAGCCCGGCCATCTCCTTGTTCTGCGTGCGCGCGTTGAACTGCTTGCAGAACTCCATGATATTCACCTGCGCCTGACCCAGCGCCGGTCCCACCGGCGGCGCCGGCGTAGCTTTCGCGGCCTCGATCTGCAGCTTCACATACCCGGTAATCTTCTTCGGAGGTGCCATGATCTTTTCCTTTGCAACCCGGACGTCTGCTCCTGGCCTTCAGCCACGCACCGGGTATTTCTCTGTTCAAATTTTGATGTTGGCGCCGCAGCGTTCGCTCGCAACCGGAGCCCGCCAGGTGGGCAAAATCCGGCTAGAAGCTGAAAGCTAGTTGCTGGCAGCTTGAAACCAACTACTCAATCTTTTCCACCTTGCTGAACTCCAGCTCGACTGGCGTCGACCGTCCAAAGATGGTCACCATGACCTTCATCGTCTCGCGATCTTCGTTGATCTCATCCACCACGCCGTTGAAGTTGGCAAACGGCCCGTCGGTAATCCGGACCTGCTCGCTCTTTTCAAACTTGATCTTCAGCCGCGGCTTGTCCTTCGCCGTCTCGGAACGGAACAGGATCGAGCTGACCTCTTCTTCCGACAGCGCCACCGGCTTGTCGCCCGTGCCCAGAAAACCCGTCACCTTCGGCGTGTCCTTCAACACGTGCCAAAGATTGTTGTCCAGCTCCATCTCCACCAGCACATAGCCGGGCAGAAATACCCGCTCCACCGTGCGCTTCTTCCCGTTGACGATCTCCGTCACCGGCTCGGTGGGAATCATCACCCGGCCCACCTTGTCCTTCAGCCCGAAGGCTTGCACGCGGCTCTCGATCGACTCCCGCACCTTGCGCTCAAAGCCCGAGTAAGCGTGCAGAATGTACCACTTGAAGCGCTCGTTGCGCTCCGGCGGGGCCTCAGCCTGGGTCTCTTGCGCTTCGGCGGGTTGTTCTAGCTCTTCTGCCATTAGGTTCTCGTTTCGCGCCTGCACTTACTGTTACAATCCGCCCAGTCGCTTCAGCAGCCGGTCCAGACCGAAGGCGAAGATCGAATCCACCACGAAGAAGAACAAACCGAAGATGAATACCGCCACGATTACCACCGTCGTGGTCGCTTCCACCTCCTTGCGCGAAGGCGTTACTACCTTGCGCATCTCCCCGCGGACATCGCTCAGAAAGCGCGTGAATTCCTTCCACACGCCAACCGCCTTGTCGACAAGATTCGGCTCCGCATTCGGCCCCTGCCGCTTGACCGGCGCGACCTTGTTCGGCGCCGGCCGCTGATCCCCATTCACAAGTGCTGCTTTCGATGCCATGCTTCCGTTCCTTCGCGCCCGGCGTCCTGCCGGCCGCATCCCAATTCAATCTGGCAGGGGCGGAGGGATTCGAACCCCCAAGTTCGGTTTTGGAGACCGACAGTTTAACCGTTGAGCTTACGCCCCTAAGAACAGCTTTTCAGCTCTCAGCCGTCAGTTGTCAGTAAGTGCCCGCAAATCGGAGGCGCTAAGAACTGACAGCTGACAACTGAAAACCGACAACTGAATTACTTCGTTTCCTTGTGCGCCTGGTGCTTCCGGCAGCGGTTACAGAACTTCTTGAACTCCAGACGCCCCGTGGTCGTCTTCTTGTTCTTCGTCGTCGAGTAGTTCCGCTCCTTGCACTCCGTGCACTGCAATGTAACAATTTCCCGCATTCTCAAATCCTTTCAGTCGTCAGTCCTCAGTTATCGGCTACCAGTTTCAAAACCGCCCACACACTTCGAACTGACTACTGTTCCCTGGTCCCTAGTCCCTATTCCCTGTTACTTCAGAATCTCCGAGATCGTTCCCGCGCCCACCGTGCGCCCGCCCTCGCGGATCGCAAACCTGAGCCCCTTCTCCAAAGCCACCGGCGTAATCAGCTCCACCTGCAACTGCACGTTGTCGCCCGGCATCACCATCTCCACGCCCTCCGGCAGCTCCGCCACGCCCGTCACGTCCGTGGTGCGGAAGTAGAACTGCGGTCGGTACCCCTTGAAGAACGGCGTATGACGGCCGCCCTCTTCCTTGCTCAGCACGTACACTTCGCCCTTGAACACCGTGTGCGGCGTGATCGACCCCGGCTTGGCCAGAACCATCCCCCGCTCCACGTCTTCCTTCGGAATGCCGCGCAACAGGATTCCCGCATTGTCTCCCGCCATGCCCTCGTCCAACTGCTTCTTGAACATCTCCACGCCCGTGCAAACCGTCTTGCGCGTCTCGCGGAAGCCCACGATCTCCACGTCCTCGCCCACCTTCACCTTGCCCCGCTCGATGCGCCCCGTCACCACCGTCCCGCGACCGGAGATCGAGAAAATATCCTCGATTGGCATCAGGAACGGCTTGTCGACAGCCCGGTCCGGCCGCGGAACGTAGTTATCCACCGCCTCCATCAACTCCTCGACCTTGGCTTCCCACTCCGGCTCCCCGTTCAACGCGCCCAGCGCCGACCCGCGAATCACCGGAACGTCGTCGCCCGGAAACTGGTACTTGCTCAGCAGCTCGCGCACTTCCATCTCCACCAGGTCGGTCAGTTCCGTGTCCTCCACCGCGTCGCACTTGTTCAGGAAGACCACGATGCAGGGTACGCCCACCTGCCGCGCCAAAAGCACGTGCTCCTTGGTCTGCGGCATCGGACCGTCGGTCGCCGCCACCACCAGGATGGCTCCATCCATCTGCGCCGCCCCGGTAATCATGTTCTTGATGTAATCGGCGTGCCCAGGGCAGTCCACGTGCGCATAGTGACGCTTGGCGGTCTCGTACTCCACGTGCGCCGTGGCGATGGTAATGCCCCGCTCCCGCTCTTCCGGGGCGTTGTCGATGGAGTCGAACGAACGGAACTTGATTTTGGGGTTGTGCTTGCCCAATACCTTGGTAATGGCCGCCGTCAACGTGGTCTTGCCGTGATCGATGTGACCGATCGTGCCCACGTTCACATGCGGCTTGCTGCGATCGAACTTTTCCTTCGCCATTGCCCTTCAGTCCCTTCCTTCAGGCTTTCTTTTGTTCCACCGGCCATGCCGCGCCGGCAAAACCTGCCGCTGGGCCTCAGTAGTACGCGTAAACCCTGAAATACCTTTGCCGCAACTCCAGTGGAACCGCTTCCACCAGCCGCAGATAACGCTCCCGCGTCAATCCCTGGTCCGATACCGGCAACGCCTCGTAAAGCCCCACCGCTTCCTTGCCCAGCAATCCCCGCTTCAGAACGCCCTCGTAATCGCGTATCCGCAGCTTCGACCTGGTCACCCGAGTGAGGAAAACTTCCACATCCCGCGCGTCATAGGCCGCATCGATCAGCGCATGAAGCTTCGTATATCCCTGCTCATCCCGGACCGCTATCGTTGCCTGCTCAAACATCGTTTCCCGTCCTCGCTACAGCTTTCAGCCGTCATTCTTATCCCGCTTGCGCCCGCCAAATCAGCTCAATCCATCGCCGCGCAAACTGAAAGCTGAGAGCCAAAAGCCGACAGCCTGGTTCATGGAGCGGGAGACGGGGATCGAACCCGCGACCAACAGCTTGGAAGGCTGTGACTCTACCACTGAGTTACTCCCGCAAAAACAGTTTTCAGCGATCAGTTGTCAGTGATCAGTTCTTCTTCCCCTGGTCGCTGGAATCGATGAACCATCCCTACCTCGGAAACTGACAACTGACCACTGTTCACTGACCACTAAGATTTCTGGAGCTGATGACCAGGATTGAACTGGTGACCTCTCCCTTACCAAGGGAGTGCTCTACCAACTGAGCTACATCAGCCCTCCGTGAAGCTTTTAGCTTCCAGCCTTCAGCTTTTAGCTTGCCCCTGCCAGACTCGGCCGCGTCGGCTCAATCCGCAATTACAAGCTAGAGGCTAGAAGCCAGCAGCTAATAGCTCACCTTTCAAACTCCGGGGCTACGAACTGCCTTCCCCATCCCCGCCGCTGCGAATCCTCTCCGCATGACGGGCCAAAACCGTCCGCAAAGCCAGGCCGCCAAGAATCACCAGCGGAACCAGCCGCAACTCCACCGGCCTGCCCAGAACGAGAACCTTTCCCTCGCCCATCGTGAACCAGACCAGCACTGCCAGAAACCCATACAGCGCCAGCGCCATCGGGTACCGCCGCTCCAGATCCGGACTCGCGCCCATCAATCCCTTGCGCTCTCCCGGCTGCGGCTCAACACCCATTCCAGCCCTCAAATCTCTGGTGCACAGGGGAGGATTCGAACCTCCGTAGCTCCAAGGAGCGGCAGATTTACAGTCTGCTGCCATTAACCGCTCGGCCACCTGTGCCCAATCACCCCAGCGACGAAGACCTGTCGTCGGGGACCCTGCCCAATCACCCCAGCGACGAAGACCTGTCGTCGGGGACCCTGCCCAATCACCCCAGCGACGAAGACCTGTCGCCGGGGACCCCGCCCAATCACCCCAGCGACGAAGACCTGTCGCCGGGGACCCCGCCCAATCACCCCAGCGACGAAGACCTGTCGCCGGGGACCCCGCTTAACTCTCCCTGCACCCCTCCGGCCAATACCACTTCCCTCGCGCTTCTCATACAGCGCGCCCATTGCAGCGCATCGAACCCCGTCCGGAAAATCTCCGGCGCTTCGGAGCATGCACCTCGAGTGGGATCACCGCGGAGGACAGGTCCGACGCTCAAAAATTCCGCTCGCCGGCCAATTCTTGCCGTCCCAGGCCCGTTTCCCTGCTTCCTTTTCAGTGGAGCTGGCGAAGGGATTTGAACCCCCGACCCTCTGATTACAAATCAGATGCTCTACCAGCTGAGCTACGCCAGCCCTTCCCACCCGGAAACCACCGCTGCAACCGGTCCGGAAGCCAAGAACATTTCCCAAGGCGTGCACGGACACACTCCCGCTCCGCACACACAACGGCACAAAAGTTAAGGGTAGCACACCCCCGCCACCGGAGCAAACCCCGGGCCGAGGGAGCCGAGGCAGCAATTCCAGCCGATTTCGCCGGCTGCGGGTATGCATATAAATACACCCGAATCAGGAAGAATTGGTACATGGGGTGGAAACAGGAAGGAGATTCATGCCGGAGTTTGAGGTAAGTACTTTGAAATCATCGCGAAGGTTTTTGATCGAAAACGGCGAGCGCGTAAAAATGCGGCGTTTGGGGCCGGAAAGGACAGACCTGCGCAGGCGGCTGGACGAGCGGCTGCTTGCCTTTCGGGTGGCCCGAAAGGCGGCCGCGGCGGATGGAAAGACGGCGGCGGAGACCAAAAGCTGGCTGCGCGCGGTAAGGCAAGCGGTGGGAGTTCCGGTGGACGTGATGGCGCGGCGGTTGGGCGTGACCAAGTACGAGGTTTTCAGGGTGGAGAAGGCGGAGTGGGAATCGCGGATTGTGCTGGCTACGCTGAGGCGCGCGGCGGATGCGCTGGGCTGCGAGCTAATTTATGCGCTTGCGCCACGGGAGGGGTCGCTGGAGGATCTGGCGGCCTTGGAGCGGGCGGAGCGGGAGAAGGCGCGGGAGAAGGCACGGGCAAAGAATGAGGCGAAGAAGATGGAGGCCGAGGAGTGGATCGATTGGCACGCGGCGATACGGCAGATGTTTCGCAGGGAGATGCGGAAGCTGGGGATACGGGTGAGGTGAGACGAGCAGGGAACGAGGAAACAGGGAATAGGGAACAGGGAACCGGTGAACAGGGAACAGGGAACAGGTGAGCAAGGAAGCAGGGAACGAGGGAATGAGGGGACAAGGGAACGAGGGGACAAGGGAATGAGGGAACGAGGGAACTGCTGGATACAGTCCTATGCTGCCACCCAGTGCAACGTTATGCCGCCACATGGGTTCGTCCCCGTTCACTCCAAAGCTGCCGCCCTGTATAGAGGACTTCTGCCGCCTCGACGTTGTTTACCGAAGAGCAACTGACGGTTTGCCGACCAACCGTCCGGAGCCCGGAAAACCTGGCCGCAATCGTGCGGGAAACGCGGTTTGGCTTGTTTACGTCACCCTGTTCTTAATGAAATTACCTAGGGAGACTCTGCACAAGTCCCAACCCTGCACTCTGCTTGGATAGAATGATAAGTAGAGGGTGAGCGCGATGCGGCAACAAACACTGGCGTCACAGGCGAGTTTCGAGAAGTTTGGTCGTAAGG